>Ga0164290_1000147_pt1:0-262500 | contig 266214 bp, 263 predicted proteins | sample Micstemetagenome_FD_108782 | JGI IMG/M metagenome (GOLD analysis project Ga0164290, IMG submission 108782) | Contaminated culture microbial community from soil near Moab, Utah, USA - Microcoleus steenstrupii SON62 (Illumina Assembly) | ecosystem: Environmental > Terrestrial > Soil >... | reverse complement strand
CGCCCCGCGTGATAGCGAGTGCCGCCGCGCGATAGCCGCCGCTGTAGGAAACGAGGATCACAGGCAGGGTCTGGAACTGGCGCAGCGAGCGCTGGTCGCCGTGCAGGATCGCCAGATGCGTCGCGGCTTCATTGAGAAAACGGGTAAATCCGCCGGGCTCGGCGAAGCGGCCGGGGTTCGAGTCCGCGGCGTTCACTGCGAATTGCGGCGCGACCAGCACGGCGTTGGCGACGGAGGCCGACACCTGCTCCGGCAATTGCTGGCGGTCGCGAATGTCGCGCTCAAGAATCGCGCCATGTCCGTGGAAATATACGAGGATCACCCCGGGCTTGCGGATGTCGAACTTCGCAGGGATGTGCAGCAGCACCCGCTGGTCGTTGTAGGTCTCGTTCTCCCAATAGATCCTGCCGGTCGCGGTCTTGCGGCCGCGCTTCGTGCCGTCCTTCTCATTGAAGTATTCGGTGGCGGCGGCCGAAGAACCGTCCAGCGGAAATGGGCTGGTTACGAACTCGGAGATGCTGGTTTTTCCGGCACGGAGCTGCGCCTGGACGGCACCCCCCGAAAGCAACGCGGCGGTGGCGGCCAAGAGCCAGATCAAGAACCAGGTCCGAAGATACTTTCTGCCGCGACAGGTCACTCGGAGGCCGCATCCATGCCGGTTTTCGGGTTCCTTGCCGGGGCCGGCGGGCTTCTCGAAAGGCCCTCTGGCACGGAAGGAGAATCACGAAAGGTTTTAGCCGATAAATCGCAAACGCGACGGCATCGTGGTCGCCGCCGCCTGCGGACAGTACCAGTATTCCCCGCGCCCGGGTTGCGGTATAAGCCGCCCCGCGCGACCGAGATGGGGCTCCGGGCGCGTTCTGGGAATTCAGGTCTCATTCAGATTGGGGGCGCCATGGGAGTGGCGCGAGGTAAAACATGCGAATTTTTGTAAAGGGCGTGGCGCTGGCCGCGGGGATCGTCGCGGCGTCGGCTACGGCAGCGACCGCTCAGGCGCCTGCACAGGCGCAAGCACCGGCTCCGGCCCAGAATGCAGGCGAGGTTGCCCGCTTCTATGCGGGAATGTCCGTTCCGGCGGACTCGGCACTCGAGAAATTCACCAAGGATCCGGCCTGGCAGAACTATGCCAAGGCCTTCGACAACACCTGGGATCAGGTCGAAAAGCAGCAGCTCGTGAAGGTTCGCGCCTGGACGGCTGCGAACATGAAGGAGTCGCGGGATACGCTCTACTACTTCTTCAGCGGTCCTGACTTCCTCTACGCCAACCACTTCTATCCGAACGCGAAGACCTACATCCTCGCGGGTCTCGAGCCGGTCGGCCGCGTGCCGACGGTGGATCCGCGCACGGTGCACTCGCTGCCGGCGGTTCGTGCGGCGCTCGAGCACTCGCTCAAGCTCAGCTACTTCATCACGCAGGACATGAACTCGCGTATGCGCGGTCAGTCCGTGAACGGCGTGCTGCCGGCGCTCTATGTTTACATGGCGCGCAACGGGGCGACGCTGAAGGAAACCACGCTGATCCAGCTCGACAGCGACGGCAACGTGCATCCGGCCGAAGGCTTCAAGGGCCGTGTGCTCGCTTCCGGCACCAAGATCCTGTTCACGAAGGACGGCACCGAGCGCACGCTCTATTACTTCTCGACCGACCTCTCGAACGGCGGGGTTGCCGCGAGCGGCTTCCTGAAGTTCGCCGAGAAGTTCGGGCAGGGTAACGCCCTGTTCAAGAGCGCTTCCTACCTGCCGCACAACGGCGGCTTCTCGACGGTACGCGACTTCATCCTGAAGCATGCCGACTTCATCGTGCAGGACGACACCGGCGTTCCGGTTCGTCTCTTCAAGCAGGACGAGTGGGCGTTGAATCCGCACGGTGTCTACATCGGACCGATCCCGATTTTCGGCATGGGCCCGGAGCCGGCTGCGGTTCAGTTGTGGCATCCGAAGAACAAGCCGCCGAAACTCGACTTCGGCATCGGCTATCGCCATCGCGGGATCGATTCGAACCTGCTCTTGGCCGTCCGCAAGGACAAGAAGACCTAAGCGGTCTTCGGCTTCCGTAAATTTCCGCCGCGCTTCGAAAGAGGCGCGGCGGTTTCGTTTTTCGGGCTTCTATTCCTTGTCATTGCCCGCGCGCCAGAGTTCTTCGATCCGGCTTTGAAACGCCCGCGGTTTTTCCGCGAAGACGCGCGCTGCGATCTTGGCGGCGCGGGACAGGTGCGCCTCCTGGCGGCGCGTGATCGCGGGCAGAAGCTTCGAGCGGAAGCGGGCGAGCGGCTGATGAGGGCCCGTCATCGCCTGAAGCAGCGCAAGATCGCGATGCTGTCCGAGCGCGTCGCGCAGCCGTTGCGCTTCATCGACCCAGATTTTCGCCATGCGCGGCCAAAGCGGTTCGAGCAGTTCGAGCTGATAGCGATGATCGATTACGCGCCTGCGGAATTCGTGGAGTTCTTCGTCGTTCGCTTCCTGCCAGTTTTCCGGCATGGAGGCGCGGGCGCGGCGGTAGCCGCTGGTGAGCGACGCAGAGATTTCGTCGAAGCGCATGCTCTTGAAGGGCCAGAGCGAAATCGTCGTCAGCCAGCCTGACACTTCCTGCGCTATCTGGGCGCGGCCGCCAGTGCCGATCCCGCTCTTTTCGGCGGCGGACTGCATCGCGGCGATGCGGGTCCGGATCGTATCGAAAGAGCGGTCGTTCAACTCGTAGGCGCCTTCGCGAAGATCGTCGACAGCGTCGAGCGTGGACTTCAGGTCTCGAGCGCCTGCGAGTTTCTTCGCCGTATCGCGGGCGGTCTTTCTGAGATTGGCTGCGCCGTCGCCGAAGTGCGGCTCCACAAGGCGCAGGAATGAGCGCCAGCGCTTCACGGCCTTGCGGAAGTCGTGGACGGCGGCGTCCGTCTGAAGGGCTGGGTCGGAGATTGCGTCGCGCGCTTCCGTCAGCATGTCGCGCGCCACCGCAGCCAGAGCCTGATCCAGCGGCGTGTCGGGGCGCAGAGCCGGTCGCTTGTTCATCCGGAAAGGCTTTTCGCCAGAAACTATGACAGTTTTACAAAACCGTCGCGAAAGCTGCAGGGCAATGCGCAAAATCAAAAAAATCCGGCCGGCAGCCCGGGGCTGAGCGGGTCATAAAACGCTGCCGCCGGGCAAGGCGGCTGGTGATGAGATCAGCGCGATGCCCGGCGGGACTTGGTTTCGTGGTGATGCGCCGTCAGCGCTTCCTTGTTTTTGTCAGCAGCACGATCGGAATGCCCGCTAGCATGACGAGGATGCCGAGGATCGATCCGATGCCCGCGAAGCCGTAACCCGACTTGCTCCACAGGAAGAGCGCGTAGTTGATACCGGACCAGCACATCCACAGGCAGCTCGCGCAGAAGATCGCGGGCAGCAGCGGATAGAACGGAACGCGGAAGCCGTCCTTTGCGGCTTCGCCGCGGCTCCGGAAGATGTACACGGACACGCCGACCAGGAAGAGGAAGCCCCAGAAGGCAGGCGCGGTGTAGCCGGTCATCGTCTCGAAGCCGTCGCGGGCAAGTGCGCCGAAGCCGATCAGGATCAGCGAGAGCACGCACTGCATGATCAGGCCGTTTGCGGGCTTGTCGCCTTTCCACTCGGCGAGGAAACCGAGCCATGGCATGTCGCGTCCGAGCGCCTGATAGCCGCGCGCGCCGGTGAAGATCGTAGCGTTGATCGTGCTCAGCCCGGTTGCCGTAATCATCAGGCTTAGAATGATGGCGCCGCTGTCTCCGGCGAAAAGACGCATGAGGTCCGCGCCGATGGCCTTAGAGTCCCTGAGGCCCTGAAGACCGAAGGTCCAGAGGTAGCTGAGGTTCACCAGCACATAGAGCGCTGTGATGATCGCAATCGACCAAATCAGGGTCGGAGCCATGTTGCGCTTCACGTCGCGCAGCTCGCCGGAGAGATAGGCGGACTCGTTCCAGCCGCCGAAGGTGAGCAGGATGAAGACCATCGCGAAGCCTGCCGCTGCAAACCAAGATTTCTGTAGCGGGGCAGCCGTAGCCGTAGACGATGGCTGATGGCCCACATAGAAGGCGGCGAGCACGACAAGAACGAGCGCGCCGATCGCAAGCAGCGCCATGATATTCTGCATCACCGAAGTTTCGCGAAGACCGACAAGGTTCACCAAAGTCAGCGCCACCACAGCGATCGAAGCGTGGATCGCAAAGCTGTAGGTTCCGAGGTTGATGACTTCCGAAACGTACTCGCCATAGATGAAGCCCACAGCCGCGATCGCGCCCGGCTGCACGATGGTGCAGCGGGCCCAGCCGAACAGCATGCCGAGCTTTTCACCGTAGGCTTTGCTCAGAAAATGATACTCGCCGCCGGAGTTCGGGTGCGAGCTGCCAAGCTCCGCGTAGCAAAGTGCGCCGATCAGTGCGATTACGCCGCCGGCGATCCAGAAGCCTATGAAGCTGATATCGTTTGCCGAATTTGCGGCGACAACGGCCGGCGTCTTGAAGATACCTGTGCCCACCACGATGCCGATCAGCATCATGACGCCGCCGAAGACCGAAAGCCCGGCGGATTTCGCCGTTGCCGTATTCGAGTCGCTTGCCATTTCTGTTCCCCTCTTGCGGATCTAGGATTTTCTTTTCGCGGTCCATCCGGGACCCGCGATCGTGTTTCCGTCTACTTTGCCTTCGTATCGGGTCTGCCGGCCTTCCGTTTCGATAGTAAAGCCGATCGCGGCGCCTGAGAGGCGTCCGCTCTTGATCTCGACGCTGCGCTCTCCGATTGTGGCCGTGCCCTCGAAGCGTTGAAACTGCTGCCGGATGGCAAGGGACCAGTTTTTTGTTCCGTCGTCGAGCGTCCAATTACCGTCGATGCGGGCAGGCACGATATAGAGAAACACATTCCGCGTTCCCCTCGTGCCGTTCTCCTCGAATTCGACTTTCTCGGAGTAATCCGACTCCCACTCATTCATCGTGAAACTTTGGGTCACGATGCGGGTCCCCGGGCGCATGCCGAGCAGGATCGGGCGGAGCCTGATGTTCAGCCGGTTCAGGAGATAGAGTGTGACGACGGTCGCTTCGCTGAAGTCCGTCTTGAAGATATCCGCCTCCAGGAAAGCCACGCGGTCTCCGACCGCCGTCTTCGCGCGGTTCGCGAGACTCTCCTTGATGCGCTGCGGGTCGAGATCGATGCCGACGGCTTTTCGGACCTTGAAGTCTCTAACCGAGGCGATGGCGATGCGGCCGTCGCCGGAGCCGAGATCGTAGAGAATGTCGTCGGGGCCGGCCTTCGCTATCTCGAGCATGCGGCTCACGACCTGATGTGGCGTCGGGACATAGACGACGTCGAGCCATTCGTCGCTGAGTTCGCTCCATGCCTGCGCGGCAAAGGCAGTCGAGAGCAGCAGCGCCGCCGCAGTGGGTAAGCGTATGTTCGCGAAGCTTGAGGACATCGTGCCGGGGATCACCGCGCTATCCATGCTTGCGGCCCTTTGGTTGAAACCAAAGGGCCGCAGATTGTCTCGCTTCTAGCAGATATATGCGCCGGGGTCTCGCCGGCGCAGGCCTAAGGCGCTGCATTGCACCTGCTGCGCCCTTCCTGTGGGTCAGGACTTTTTCGCGCTCCATCCGGCGCCGGAGATCGTGGAGCCGTCGGACGTACCTTCAAAGACAGCAGGCTTGCCGTCGAGATCGATCGTGAACCGGATCTTCGTTCCGGTGATCCGGCCGTTGCGGATTTCCGCGGTCTTGCCATCGACGGTTGCAGTGCCGCTGAGTTCGGTAAAATCGTTCTTCAGGTCGAGCGCGATTTTCCGCTCGCCCTGCGAAAGCTCCCACTTACCCGCGACGTTGGCCGGCACGATGAAGAGATAGACCTGATAGCCGTCTACGCTTTCGTTATGCTCTTCTTTCCATTCGCCCATGTTGAAGGCATGCGTGACGATGCGCGTGCCGGGCTTGAGTTCTTCGAGCAGTTTCGGACGCAGGCGCAGATTGATCGTATTCAGCAGATACATCGAAACCACGGTGGCTTCGCGCAGATCGGTTTCGAAGATGTTCTGGTTCAGGAACTGTACGTTGTCGCCCAGATTTTCCTTGGCCTTGTTCTCGTTCGATTCCTTGATGCGCTGCGGATCGAGGTCGATGCCGACGCCCTTCTTGGCCTTGAAGTCCTTGACCGCGGCGATGACGATGCGGCCGTCGCCGGAACCGAGATCGTAGTGCACGTCGTTCGGGCCGACCTCGGCAAGCTCGAGCATGCGCTTGACGACATGATGCTGGGTCGGAACGAAGAAGATATCGAGCTTCTTGCCGTCGCTCGTGGTGTAGCTCTGCGCAAGAGCGCTCCCGGCAAACGCGATGGCGGCAAGGATCAGGACGGGTTTGCGGAGATGATGCAAATGCATCGGCATATTTCCTTCTTACATACTGGATTCAAGCTTACGGCCTCCTGGCGGTTCGCCAAGGGGCCGCGCTTGAAGTTGCGGTTGTAAAGCGGTTACGACTTTTTGGCTGACCACTTCGCTGCGCCGGAGCCGGTCATGGCTCCTCCGTCCACGTTGCCCTCGTACTTCACGGGCTTGCCGTCCACGTCGATCGTGAACTGGACCTTCGTGCCGGTGATCTTGCCGTCCTTCAGCGTTGCGGACTTGCCGTTCACCGTTGCAGTGCCGGAAAGTTCGGTGAACTCGCTCTTGAGATCGAGCGAAATCTTCCGCTCGCCTTCGCTCACTTCCCATTTGCCGGTGACGCTGGCGGGGACGATGAAGAGATAGACCTGATAGCCTTCGACGCTTTCGCTGTGCTCTTCCTTCCATTCGCCCATGTTGAAGGCGTGGGTGACGATACGCGTGCCGGGCTTGAGTTCTTTCAGGAGCTTCGGCCGCATGCGGATGTTGATGGAGGTGAGCAGATACATCGAGACCGTGCTCGCTTCCGAGAGGTCCGTTTCGAAGATGTTCTGTTCGCGGAAGGTGACGTTGTCGCCGAGACCGGCCTTACCCTTGTTCTCGTTGGCTTCCTTGATCCGCTGCGGATCGAGATCGATGCCGACGCCCTTCTTGGCCTTGAAGTCCTTGACCGCGGCGATGACGATGCGGCCGTCGCCGGAGCCGAGATCGTAGTGCACGTCGTCCGGCCCGACCTTTGCCAGCTCCAGCATGCGCTTGACGACCTCATGCGGCGTCGGGACGAAATGAATATCGAGTTTCGGTTGCGCCGATACGCTCAGCGAATACAAACCGGCGCCGAAAGCGAGCGCAGTGAATGCGGCGATTCCGGCCAATGCGCGAAACCCTGACTTACCTGACTGCATATTGTCCTCTACCTGTGTGGGCTCTTCTGCGTCCCATGGACCGACCTTCGCACGTTCCAGAAGCCGGGAAAATCCCGCGGGCCTGCCTGTAGCGAGGAGGCGGCTTGCGCGTGGGCAAGGGAACGAATTCGAGCCGGACGGGACAATTTGGCCCGAATTTCGGGCATTTTGCGGGTATCCGAGCCTTCCAATTGCGTCACCGGATTGCTACATACCCGTCGCCGGCGGGAACTTGCCGGCATTTTTGCCTCTGGCGCGGGGTGGAGCAGCCCGGTAGCTCGTCAGGCTCATAACCTGAAGGTCGCAGGTTCAAATCCTGCCCCCGCAACCAAACAAAAAACCCGCCGTGATGGCGGGTTTTTTGTTGGGCCGATGCCCCGGCTATTTGGTGTAGCGCTGTTCCAGTTCGCGCCTGCGCGCAACGTTTTTATCGATCAGGCACAGGAGCCGCTCGTCGAACGAACCGATGCGGCCGCCGCCGGGCGCTACCGGCGGTTTGGAGCTTTCGAAAGGCGCGACCGCCTGACACTCGTGATTGCGGAAGCGGACGAAGAGAATCTGCGCTTCTTCCAGCGAACTCTTCCAGCGGCTTTTCTGCGGCGGCGCGAGATCGGCACGCATTTCGATGAAGCCCATGATCCGCTCGACCAGCGTCTCCAGCTCGCGGTTGGAATCGAGCATCGCTTTTTCGAGGCATAGAAAATAGGGCCGGCCGGCGAGCTTGCTCGCGTCGCAGGCTTCGAGCGACGGGCGCTTGGGTTGCGCGAGCGCGAGCGAGGTTTCGAGCAGCAGAAGGAAGACGGAAAAACGCGCGCGCATTCTTGCCGGTTACGCCGCCTTGCGGCTCGCGAGGAACTCGCCCATGCGGCCGATGGCTTTCAGGATATTCTCGGTCGAGTTTGCGTAAGACAGACGCACGTAGCCTTCGCCCAGGATTCCGAAGTCGGGACCGCCGATGATCGCGACACCGGATTCTTCCAGCAGCGATGATGCGAGCTTCTTCGCTTTCCAGCCGGTGTTCTTGATATTGGGGAAAGCATAGAACGCGCCCTTCGGCGTCGCGCACGAAATTCCCGGAAGCTTGTTCAGTTCGTTCACGACGATTTTTCTGCGCTTGTCGAATTCGGCGACCATGTGATGCACGGCATCCTGCGGGCCGGTGAGCGCCGCGAGCGCCGCAAATTGCGACGGCGCGTTCACGCAGGACCATGCGTTCACGGCTAACTTGCGGATATTCTCGTAAAGCGGTTGCGGCCACACCGAATAGCCCATGCGCCAGCCGGTCATCGCATAGGTCTTCGACCAGCCGTTGAGCAGAATCAGACGGTCGCGGATCGACGGATAGGTCAGCAGGCAGACGTGCTTCTCGCCGTCATAGACCATCTGGTCGTAAATCTCGTCGGACATGATCGCGACGTTCGGATGCTTTTCCATGCCGGCGACGAATTTATCGACTTCGGATTTCGGCGTGACGCCGCCGGTCGGGTTGGCCGGAGAATTGATGATGACGAGGCGCGTCTTCGGCGTGATCAGCGAGAGCGCTTCATCCGCGGAGAAGGCGAAGCCGTTCTCTTCGCGCACCGGAATCGGAACAGGGTTCGCGCCCGTAAATTCGATCATCGAGCGGTAGATCGGAAATCCCGGATCGGGATAGAGAATGTCCGCGCCCGGCTCGCCGAACATCAGGATCGCTGCGAACATCGTGATCTTGCCGCCGGGCACGACCGTGACGAGCCCCGGAGAAACCTCGACGCCGAAGCGCTTGTGAAGATCGGCCGCAATCGCCTCGCGCAAGGGCGCGATGCCGGTTGCGGGCGTGTAACCGTGTTGGCCGTCGCGCAAAGCCTTGATCGCAGCCTCGACGATGTGCGGCGGCGTCGGGAAATCCGGCTGGCCGATGCCGAGGCTCACGATATCGCGGCCCTGTGCCGCAAGGTCGGCGGCGCGGGCGAGCACGGCGAAGGCGTTTTCTTCCCCGATGCGGCTGAAGCCCGAAATCGTCTGCAACATAGTGTTTCCTTAGCGTTTCCCGGTTTATTGGCCGGTAATTGAGCCTATTTCCCACGTAGTTTCAAACCGCTAGGGGCTGCCCTGCGCGGGCGCCATTGCGGGGCGAGCCTCGCCCATGCGAAATTCTCCGCCATTATGGGCATATGGTTGGAACTGGCCGTTGTTGTGGGCCTGATCGTCCTCAACGGTCTTTTCGCTATGGCGGAAATGGCGATCGTCTCGTCCCGCCGCATTCGTCTCCAGCAAATGGCGGAGAGCGGCAGCCGGGGTGCCGCGCGGGCGCTCGCGCTTTCGGAAAATCCGAGCCGCTTTCTTTCCGGCGTGCAGGTCGGCATCACGCTGATCGGTATTCTCTCCGGCGCATTCGGCGGCGCGACCCTCGGTGCCCGGCTTGGCGAAGTGCTGAACCAGTATCCGGTGCTCGATCCTTATGGCGACGAGATCGCCTTCGGCGCGGTCGTGGTCGCCATTACTTATGTGTCGCTCATCATCGGCGAACTGGTGCCGAAGCGCATCGCGTTGAATACGCCGGAAACGATCGCATCCACGCTCGCCGGACCCTTGCAGATCGTCGTGATGATTGCGCGGCCGATGGTGTGGCTCCTTGAAATCACCACGGCCGCGGTGCTTACGCTTCTGCGCGTAAATACCGACAAGCGCAGCGGCGTGACGGAAGAAGAAGTGAAGCTTGCGATTGCCGAAGGCACCGAGTCGGGAGTGATCGACGAAGTCGAAGAGGAAATGATCCACGGCGTGCTCGCGCTCGCCGACCGCTCGGTCGAAGCGGTGCTGACGCCGCGCACGGACGTCTACTGGATCGATCTGAACGACGAGCCGGACCGGATCGCCCGGGAAATCGCGGACTGTCCTTATTCGCGCATCGTGGTCGCGCGCGGCGGCGATATCGGCCGCCCCATCGGGATCGTGCAGAAGAAGGACCTTCTGACCGGGCTGCTCGCAGGCAAGCCGTTGCGGATCGAGGAGCATCTCATCCAGCCGCTGTTCGTGCCGGAGACGTTGCCCGTGCTGCGGCTTCTCGAAATGTTCCGCAGCGCGAATGTGCATATCGCGCTCGTCGTCGACGAATACGGCGACTTCACCGGTGTAGTCACCCTGCATGATGTCCTCGAAGGCATCGCCGGCGACATCACGCAAGGCGACGAGGGCGAGGCGAAGGAAATCGTCAAGCGCGCCGACGGATCGTGGCTCGTGGACGGCCGTGCGTCCATCGACGAGTTGAAGGAAGAACTCGGCATTGAGGAAACGCCGGAGGATTACCATACGGCGGCCGGTCTCGCGCTGGAGAAGCTCGCGCGCATTCCGGTCGAGGGCGACAGCTTCGTCGTCGGCGACTGGCGTGTCGAGGTGATCGACATGGACGGCAAGCGTATCGACAAACTGATCTTCAATCCTTTGGAGCCGGTGAAGGCTGCCGAATAAGGTTCAAGCGAGGAAACGATGAAGAATACCGGAGCGAAGCCCGCCCGCCGCCTGCGTTCGCAGGCATGGTTCGACGATCCGACCAATCCGGACGTGACGTCCGGCTATCTCGAGCGCTATCTGAATTTCGGCTTCACGCGCGAAGAACTGCAATCCGGAAAGCCGATCATCGGGATCGCGCAGACCGGTTCCGATCTGTCGCCGTGCAATCGCCATCACCTCGAACTTGCGCATCGCGTGCGCGAGGGCATCCGCTCGGCGGGCGGCATCTGCTTCGAGTTTCCGGTGCATCCGATTCAGGAAACCGGGAAGCGCCCGACCGCAGCACTCGACCGTAATCTCGCTTATCTCGGCCTCGTCGAGGTGCTCTACGGCTATCCCATCGACGGCGTGGTGCTGACCACGGGCTGCGACAAGACCACCCCGGCCTGCATCATGGCTGCGGCGACCGTGAACATTCCGGCGATCGTGCTCTCCGGCGGGCCGATGCTGAACGGCTGGTACAAGGGCGAGCGCACCGGCTCCGGCACGATCAAGTGGAAGGCGCGCGAACTCTACGCCACCAAAGAGATCGACTACGAAGGCTACATGGAGCTTGTCGCTTCATCCGCGCCTTCCGCCGGTCACTGCAACACCATGGGCACGGCTTCGACCATGAACGGGCTTGCCGAAGCGCTCGGTATGTCGCTGCCGGGTTGTGCTGCGATCCCCGCGACCTATCGCGAGCGCGGGCAGATCGCGTATGAGACCGGCAAGCGCATCGTGGCGATGGTCGAAGAAAATCTCCGGCCTTCCGACATTCTCACGCGCGAGGCGTTCGAGAATGCGATCGTCGTGAACTCCGCGATCGGCGGCTCGACCAACGCGCCGGTGCATCTGAACGCGATTGCGCGCCACATCGGGGTCTCGCTCGATGTCGAGGACTGGCAGAAGCTCGGCCACAAGATTCCGCTCATTGTGAACATGATGCCGGCCGGGAAATATCTCGGCGAGGAATTCCACCGCGCAGGCGGCATTCCGGCCGTGATCTTTGAGTTGATGAAGCAGAAAAAGATTCACGAAGGCGCGAAGACCGTGAACGGAAGGCCCATCGGCGACAATTGCCGCGGCCGCGAGGTCGTGGATCGCGACGTGATCTGGTCTTACGACAAGCCGATGCGCCAGGACGCGGGCTTCATCGTGATGAAGGGCAATCTGTTCGACAGCGCGATCATGAAGACTTCCGTGATCTCGAAGGAGTTCCGCGACCGCTACCTTTCCGACCCGAAGGATCCGGAGGCGTTCGAAGGGCGCGCCATCGTGTTCGATGGGCCGGAAGACTATCACAAGCGGATCAACGACCCCGCGCTCAACATCGACGAACACTGCATGCTGTTCATGCGCGGCGTCGGCGCCATCGGATATCCGGGTGCTGCGGAAGTCGTGAATATGACCGCGCCGGCTTCGCTCCTCAATCGTGGCGTGAAGTCGCTCCCCTGCATCGGCGACGGGCGCCAGTCGGGTACGTCCGGTTCGCCGTCGATCCTGAACGCTTCGCCGGAAGCGGCGGCGGGCGGCGGTCTTGCGATCCTCATGACCGGCGACCGCGTTCGCATCGATCTCAGGAAAGGCGAGGCGAATATCCTGATCGACGAGAAGGAGCTGAGCGCTCGCCGCGCGAAGTTGGCTGCCGACGGCGGCTACAAGTATCCCGCGAGCCAGACGCCCTGGCAGGAAATCCAGCGGCAGATGGTCGATCAGCTTTCCGAAGGCATGGTGCTGAAGCCCGCGATCAAGTTTCAGAACGTCGCCGAGAAAATGGGAATCCCGCGGGAGAATCACTGAATGCCTACAATTTCCGAGAAGCGCGCGACATTTCATGCGCTGCATAAGAGCGGCTGTTTCGTCATTCCGAATCCATGGGATGTGCCGAGCGCACGCTGGCTACAGGCGATGGGCTTCAAGGCGCTCGCCTCCACCAGCGCTGGCTTCGCATGGTCGAAGGGTGTCGCGGACAACGGCGTCACGCGCGATATGTTGCTCGAGCATCTCGCTGAACTCGTCACGAACACGGATGTTCCGATCAATGCCGACTTCGAAGGTGGCTTCGCGCACGATCCGGCAGGCGTTGCCGAAAGCGTTTCGCTCGCCTGCGATACCGGCGTGGCCGGTCTTTCCATCGAAGATTCCGCGAAGCAGAAAGACAAACCGGTTTACGATTTCGACGACGCGGTCGCGCGGATCAAGGCCGCGCGCGCTGCCATCGACAAGAAGGGCGGCGATACGCTCTTGGTCGGACGCGCCGAAGGCTTCATCGCAGGCAAGCCCGACCTCGACGATGTGATCGCGCGCCTGAAAGCCTATTCGAATGCGGGCGCGGATTGCCTGTTTGCGCCGGGTCTTTCGAAGCCGGATCAAATCAAGGCTGTCGTCGATGCTGTCGCGCCGAAGCCGTTCAACCTGCTTATCGGCACCCCGATCGGCCTGACCGTGAAAGACGTCGAAGCGCTTGGCGTGCGGCGGATTTCCGTCGGCGGCGCGCTGTCGCGCGGTATCTGGGGAGCGTTCCTGCGCATGACGAAGCAGATCGTGGAAGAAGGCCGCTTCGATGCGCTCGGCGAAGGCGCGCCGGGCATGGAGATCAACAAGTTCTTTTATAAGGATTCGAAAGCGCGGAGCGGCGCGTGAGCCAGCCTGTCGGTCCTGCGGTCGATGCGAGTCCGGCGCAGAAGCCCGGGCCGGTCACGTTGCAGGGCCGCTATGGACGCCTGGAAAAGCTGAATGCCGCGAAGCATGCGGAAGCGTTGTGGCTCGCTCTGAAAGATCGCGACGAGGTCTGGGCCTATCTGTTTCACGGCCCCTTCTCCGAGCGGAAAGAATTCGATGCCTATGTCGAAATGTTCGCGACACGCGAGGACCCTTATGCCTATGCGATCCTAGACGCGAACGAGAGGCCGGCCGGTTTCGCTACGCTGATGGAAATACGCCCGGCCAATCGCGTGATCGAGGTCGGCAATATTCTATACTCTCCGCTTTTGCAGCGGACACCGCTTGCGACCGAAGTGCAGTATTTGCTCGCGCGCTACGCATTCGAGGAACTCGGCAATCGCCGTTACGAATGGAAGTGCAATGCGCTGAACGCGCCGTCGCGGCGCGCGGCGGAACGATTCGGCTTCACCTTCGAAGGCATCTTCCGCCAGCACATGATCGTGAAGGGCAGAAACCGCGATACCGCGTGGTTTGCCATGATGGATCACGAGTGGCCGTCGCGGAAAGCCGCGTTCGAAGCATGGCTTGCGCCTGAGAATTTCGACGCGGGCGGCAAACAGAAAAAGAAGCTGGAAGCGTTTCGCGATTAACTGCGGCCCACGACCGGCCACTTTTCGATTGCGCCCGATTTCTTCACGGCGTGCACGGCGCTGAAGAGGTTGATGGTCGGATCGCAGTGCGTGACGCTCATCAGGATACGGTCGCCGAGCGCGGGTGCCTTGCTGCCTTCCGGCAACACGAGCACGCCGTGCTCGTCTCCAGCAAACTGAAATCTCGTTCCTTCGGGAGCGCCGACAATCATGTGCGGCGCGGGGCCGTTTACGGCAAGCGATTTCGTTCCGGCATCGACCGTTACCTGCCCCGGCACGTTTGCGGAAGTCACCGTCGTCAGCATGAAGAGCGAGCATTCGAAGGGAAGGCTCTTGCCGCTGTCGCCTTGAATGCGCGCGTAATCCGCATCCATGAAAACATAGGAGCCCGCCTGAATTTCCGTGAAGGGCTGATGCACAAGATCGATTTCATGCGTGCCGGTGCCGCCGCCGCTCACGATGGGCACATCGAAGCCGTTCTCGCGCAGCGCCGCGATGTGTGCGCCAAGCAGCGCAGATACGCGCGCGGCTTCGCGTGTCCGCTCGGAGAAATCTGGAATGTGCTGCACATGTCCCGCGTAGCCTTGCAGTCCACCGAACTTGAACCGCTTGTCGCCGGCAACCCGTTTTGCAATCGCGATTGTGTCTTTGACGCTCGAAACGCCCGTTCGCTTTTGACCGACATCGACATCGACGACGACGTCAAACGGCCTTGCATCCGAGGGCAGCTTTCCGGCAAGCATTTCTATCTGGCTCGGATGATCGACGGCGATCATGATTGGCGTTTGCTTCGCGATACTGATCAGGGTTTCGGCTTTCGCTGCGTCCTGCATGGCGGCGGTCAGCAGGAGCCCGCCGATGCCGGCATCCGCCATCGCCTGCAACTCCGGAATGGTTGCGCAGCAGATGCCGATGGCGCCCGCCTCGATCTGCTTTTTTGCGATGACAACAGACTTGTGGGTCTTCGCGTGCGGACGGAGCGATCGTCCCGCCCGCCGCACGAACTCCGCCATCGCCGCGATGTTGCGGTCGAGTGCTTCCTCTTCGATCACGAGGGCCGGGGTCGGGACATCCCGCAGTGCGCGGAACAGGTGGTGTTTTTCAGCGTTATTCATTGCGTGTGCCTTGCCGGCGATTTGCCTTGCCATTTCTCCCGTGCAGGATAGCGCCTCAATCCAAGACGGCGAAATCTCATGAGCGACAGTCTCCACGTACTTATTACCGGGGCCGCGGGAATGATCGGCCGGAAGCTGCTTGCGCGTCTCGTGAAGGAGCCGCGCCTCGGCGGCGTTCCGGTCGAGCGCATGACGCTCCTCGATGTGGTGGAGCCGCAAGTACCGAAGAGCGCTCCGTTCGAAGTTTCTTCTCGCACGGGCGACCTATCGCTGCCCGGCGAGGCGTCGGCTGCGGTCGCCGATACGCCCGGCTGCATTTTCCATCTTGCCGGCGTGGTCTCGGGCGAGGCGGAGACCGATCTCGAGAAGGGATACCGCGTCAACATCGACGGCACACGCTTTCTGTTCGACGCGATCAGGAACCGCGAGAACTACAGGCCGCGTGTCGTGTTCACGAGTTCGGCGGCGGTCTATGGCGGGCCGTTCGAAGGGCCGGTGACGGACGATTTTCATCTGACGCCGCACAGTTCCTACGGTGTAGCGAAAGCGATCTGCGAACAGCTGCTCGCGGACTATTCGCGGCGCGGATTTTTCGACGGCGTCGGCATCCGGCTTCCCGCGATCACGGTGCGTCCCGGCAAGCCGAACAAGGCGGCGTCCGGATTCTTCTCAAGCATCATTCGCGAGCCGCTCGCGGGCGAGACTGCGATCCTGCCGGTTTCGGACACGCTGCTGCATTCGCATGCGAGCCCTCGCGCCGCCATCGGCTATCTCCTGCATGCCGCGACGATGGAAATGGACCAACTCGGCGAACGTCCGAACCTGATGATGCCTGCGGTCGCCTGTACGATCGCGGAGCAGATCGAGGCATTGCGCAAGGTCGGCGGCGATGCTGCGGTTGCGCGCATTCAGCGCGTTCGAGACCCGCTGATCGAGCGGATCGTCTCCGGCTGGCCGCACGAGTTCGAGGCAAAGCGCGCGCTCGCGCTCGGCTTCGTGCCGGACAGGGACTTCGACGAGATCGTCGCGCACCATGTCGAGGACGAACTGGGCGGCAAGACCGGTGCTTAGCGGCGCGGGCCGCCTCACGAAAATGAGGGTTGACCCGGCGGGACCCGTGCCCGAAACCATTCTTGCGCCTGCCGGATTATTGCCTACATTCGGGCGCGAGGCTTTCAGATGACCTACGTCGACGCCGCCACCGCTCCGCTCCGGAAAACCGGGCAGATTCGTCTGCACGGGCCGGAGGATTTTGCCGGCATGCGCCGCGCGGGGAGGCTGGTCGCCGAAATTCTCGACATGCTTGCCGGTCATGTGCAGCCGGGGACGCCGACCGACAAGATCGACCGGCTCGTGTTCGACTATGCGATGGATCACGGCGCGCTGCCGGCGACGCTGATGTATCGCGGCTACAAGAAATCGGTGTGCACCTCGATCAATCACGTCGTCTGCCACGGCATTCCGAACGAGAAACCGCTGCGCGACGGCGACATCGTCAACATCGATGTCACGGTCATCCTCGACGGCTGGCACGGCGACTCGAGCCGCATGTATCTGGTCGGCGAAGTGCCGCGCCGCGCGGAGCGTCTCGTCGAAGTCACCTACGAAGCCATGATGAAGGGTATCTCGGTGATCCGTCCCGGCGCGACCACGGGCGACATCGGCGCTGCCATTCAGGCTGTGGTCGAGCCGAACCACATGAGCGTGGTGCGCGACTTCTGCGGCCACGGGCTCGGCCGGCTGTTCCACGACGAGCCGAACATCGTGCATGTCGGTTCGCCGGGCGAGGGCGTCGTGCTGCGTCCGGGCATGTTCTTCACGGTCGAGCCGATGATCAATCTCGGCCGCCCGCATGTGAAGGTGCTGTCCGACGGCTGGACCGCGGTGACGCGCGACCGTTCGCTCTCGGCGCAGTTCGAACATTCGGTGGGCGTCACCGAAACCGGCGTCGAAATCTTCACGCTCTCGCCGAAAGGCTTCCACAAGCCGCCTTATATTTAGCATTGCGCCCGGCCGGTTCGCGGATAGATAGTCTCGCGAAGCGAATTGGGGGCCGGCGTGAGTGAAGTCGTTTTTCTTGTGGCTGTTGTTGCCGTTCTGTCGATCCTTCCCCCGCTGCTTCTGTATTATTTAGCCACAAGACCGCGCGTGGTGCCGAGGCTCGCGTCGTTCGGCAAGATCAACGCGCTGGAAGTGGTCGGCATCCTGTTCAGCCTGAATCTCGCGTTTCTCTGCAACGAAATCTGGCAGAACCGCGAAGTGGCAAGTTCGGCAATGGCGCGCGAAAGCGAAGCCTTGCGCAATCTCGGCAGAATTGCCGCCAATATTCCCGACCGGGGCGGAATGCCGATTTTGATCGCGGCGCGGCAATATCTGGAGGTGGCCATTCGCGTGGACTTTCCCGCTGCCGCGGCAGCCGAGCGAGCCCCTTCCACAAAACCGCAGACCTCTTCGCTTCCGGCGCTGATCGCCCTTTCTGACACGCTCCTGGACGGCGCCATGCTCGAGAGAATGCATCCCGCCGTCCGGACGCTTGCGCTTACGCAACTGGCGACAATCCGCGACAAGCGGCTCGAACGGGTGACGCTGAGCGACTTCGAGGCCGATCGTGTGAAATGGCTCGCGCTCGCCTTCCTTCAGTTTATGACGCTGGTCGCGCTCTTCTTCATGCATGCACAGAATGCGCGCGCCATACTGGTGGCGACCCTGATATTTCTCCTGAGCGTCAATCCTTTCGTCGCCGTGCTCTACATGAGCCAGTCTCCTTTCGCCGGACTGAACCCGCTAACCAGCACCCGTCTGGAGGAAGCGCGCGAGCGGCTGGTGGCGCTCGAGGCCGGGATAAAAACTCCGAAGTGACCGGGAGCGGCGGCGAGTTGCAAAAACTCGGCTCCCACAGGCATGCTACGATCCGCATGCCGCCGAAACGAAAATCCCAGCCCGGCCTGTCCGAAGCGCCGCATTATCACGGCCATCGCGAACGGCTGCGCTCGCGTTTCCGCGAATCCGGTCCTGCCGCGCTCGCCGACTACGAATTACTCGAACTCGTACTATTCCGCGCGGTGCCGCAGCGGGACGTGAAGCCGCTCGCAAAGGAACTGATCGAGCAGTTCGGCTCCTTCGCTGAGGTGATCTCCGCCCCGTCCTCGCGGCTGAAGGAGATCGAGGGCGTCGGCGACGCGATCATCACTGAGTTCAAGGTGGTCGAGGCGGCGGCGCAGCATCTCACCAAGGGCAGGATCAAGAGCAAGAAGGTGCTCTCGTCATGGTCGGCGGTAATCGACTATTGCCGGACCTCGATGGCCTTCGCCGACAAGGAGCAGTTCCGCGTTCTGTTCCTGGATAAAAGAAACCAGCTCATCGCCGACGAAGTCCAGCAGACGGGCACGGTCGACCACACGCCGGTCTATCCGCGCGAAGTGGTGAAGCGCGCGCTCGAATTATCCGCGACCGCGATCGTGCTCGTGCACAATCATCCGTCGGGAGATCCGACACCGTCGCGGGCCGACATCCAGATGACGAAAACCATCATCGATGTCGCTAAGCCGCTCGGCATCGAGGTGCACGACCACATCATCGTCGGCAAGGACGGCCACGCGAGCCTGAAGGGCCTGCGGCTGATTTCATAACTTAAGCGCGTCTGCTCTATCGCCCCCGCTATTTCTTCGGCGGCCACGGCGTTTCCGCGACCGGCGTCAGCGGCGGCTTACCGCTCGACCAGGCGACGAGATTGTCGACCACGAGCTGCCCCATGAGATTCCGGCAATGAACGGACGCCGATCCGACATGGGGCAGAAGCACGACATGATCCATCTCGATCAGCGCCTGCGGCACGTTCGGCTCGTCCTCGAACACATCGAGTCCGGCGGAGAGAATTTTCCGCTCACGCAGCGCATCGATCAGCGCCTGCTCGTCGATCACCGAACCGCGGGCGACATTGATGACGATGCCGTTCGGCCCGAGCGCCTCGAGCACTTCCTTGTTGATCATGTGCCGGGTCGCGGCGCCACCGGGCGTAATGACGATCAGCACGTCGGCGTCCTTCGCCATCTGCTTCAGGTCGGGGTAGTGCTTGTAGGCGACGCCTTCGGCCTTGTTGCGGCTGTGATAGACGACCGGCACGTTGAAAGCTTCGAGCCGCTTCGCGATCGCCTTGCCGATCCGGCCCATGCCGACGACACCGACCGTTCGGTCCTGCAAGGTGACGGTGAGCGGGAAGGGCTTCGCCTTCCACTTGCCCTCGCGGACGTAACGGTCGGCCTGCGGGAATTGCCGCACGGTCGCGAGCAAAAGCCCTAGCGCGGTGTCGGCGACCTCCTCGTTCAGCACGTCGGGGGTGTTGGTGACCACGATGCCGCGTTCACCGGCCCACTTCGCGTCGATGGAATCGTAGCCGACGCCGAAAGCGCCGACGATTTCGAGCTTTGGCAGTCTGCCCATGAGCGCGGCGTCGATCTTCGCGCCCGGGGTTGCTGCGAGCGCGCGCACCTTCGGCCCGAACGCGGAAAGGAGCTTTTCCTTGTCGTCCGCCTTGTAGAGGCGCTCGACGGTGAAATGCCGGTCGAGCTGCTCCTCGATCATCGGCATCATCGGGCTTGCGATCAGCAATTCTGGCTTGGTCATGTTGGCGTGGTTTCCGTTTTTGTTTCTTGTTCGTAAGGGGTGGGAAGCTGCCCGCCCAAAGAAAACCTTAAAGCGGTTCGAAGGCTCCGGCGTTCAAGGGGCAGGCCGCATGTCTTCCAGTCAGCGTTCTATCAATCTTACCTCGGTGCAGTCGATCCGGAAGGGCGTATTGCTTGCGTTCATCGTAGCAGGGATTGCATTCGTGCTGGTCGGCGATTCACGCTGGCCCAGCGGTTCATTTTTGCATGAGGGCATCGAGTATCTGGGGCTCGCGCTGATCGTTTTGTGCATCTGCGGCAGGATGATCTGCACGATCTATATCGGCGGACGGAAGATCGAGTCGCTCGTCACCGACGGCCCCTATTCGATCGTCCGCAATCCCCTTTACACCCTCTCCATTATCGGCGCGGTGGGCGCGGGCGCCCAACTCGGGAGCTTCGTGCTCGCATTCGCAACCGGCGCGGTGGCCGCGCTGGTGTTCCTGCTTGTGGTGCTGAAGGAAGAGCAGCTGCTCGCGAGCCGCTTCGGTGGCACCTACGACGACTACCGTGCGCGGGTGCCGCGCTTGCTCCCGGACTTTTCGCTCTGGCGCGACATCGACAAGGTCGAGGTCAACCCGCGGCTGGTTCGCACCACTGCGCTGGACGCCAGCATCTTCCTGCTTTCGATTCCGCTGGCGGAAGGCTTCGAGCATCTGCACGACATCGGCCTGCTGCCGACGCTTATTTCCTTGCCGTGAGCTACTTGTCGGTCTGCGCTTCCAGCGAGGCTTCCGCCTTCATCTTCTTTTCGCGGTAGAGCAGGTAGAGGCCGGAGGCGATCACGATCAGCGCGCCGACGATCGTCCAGAAATGCGGGATGTGCCCGAACACCGCGAAGCTTGTCACGGAAACCCAGACGATCTGGAAATAGATGAACGGCGCAAGCACGCCCGCCGGCGCATAGCGGTGCGCGATGATCAGAAATGTGTGTCCGATCAGTCCGAACAGGCCGACCGTGACCATGCCGCCGATCACGAGCGGCTCGGTCGGCGTCTGCCAGACCCACGGCAGCGGGAGCGACGCGACCAGCACGCCGACCAGCGCGGAATAGGTGATCGTTGTCTGCGTCGAGTCGTAGGGCGCGAGCGCGCGGGTCGAGATGTTGTAGAGCGCGTAGCAGCAGGCGCCGGCAAGCGACAGGAACGCGGTCGGGTGCAGCGCGCCGGTGCCGGGCCGGATCACGACGAGCGCGCCCGCGAAGCCGATCAGGATTGCGATCCAGCGCCGCCAGCCGATCCATTCCCCCAGAATCGGGCCTGCGAACAGCGCGATGAAGAACGGCGTCGTGAACATGATCGCCGTCGTCTCGTCGAGCTGGAGAAAGTTCAGCGAGATGAAATTGATCGCGGTCGAGAGAAACAGGAGCGCCGAGCGGCCGAGTTGCAGCCAGGGCCTGCGCGTTTCGAACAGGCCCTTCACGGTCCACGGATTCACGAACAGGAATCCGATTGCGAAGTGGCTGGCGTAGCGGGCCCAGACAACCTGCAATGTCGGCAGATGGCCCGTGAGCCATTTTGCGGTGGTGTCGAGGATCGCGAAGCAGAACAGCGCGCCGCACATCAGGGCGATGCCGATCAAGCGTGCTCGGGTGTCGCCCGGCGCGGGAAGCTCGCGGAGCGGGCGAGGATTGGAAGGCATACGGTTCGGGAACCCTTCTGGAACGGGGAACCTAGAATGATGCGGCTCCCGGGGGCAGCCCTTTTCTCGCATGGCTCGGCAGGGCGGTTTGACAGGGCCGCAATCCCCTTTATGAAGGCGCCTCTTTCCGGATTGAGTACCGCCTGCCGATGTCCTTTCTCAGCAGAATCGTGCCCGGCTACCGCCCGTTTCGCTACGTTGGCGAGAAGGCCGCATGCAATCTCTGCGGCAGCCGCGAACACGCCGTGCTCGGCACGCGCGACCGCTGGCTCAATCCGCTGACCAACGTGATCTGCACGCATTGCGGGTTGATCCGCGTCGATCCCATGCCGACCGACGCTGAACTGGACCGCTACTACACCGATCACTATCGCCTGCATTACCAGAGCACGATGGAGCCGACGCCGAAGACGATCGTGCGCGGCAGGAAGGGCGCGGAGGCGCGTCTTTCATTCCTCTCCAGGCTGGTCAAGCCGGGTGGGCGGGTGCTCGATATCGGCGCGGGCGGCGGCGAGTTTCTCGCGGAGGCCAAACGGCTCGGCTACGAAGTCGAAGGCGTCGAGCCGAGTGTCGGCTTCGCGCGCTATGCCGAGCGCACTTACGGCGTGAAGGTTCATATCTCGCCCTTGAACAAGATCGACTTCGGCGGCCGCAAGTTCGACCTCGTGCATTCCTTCCACGTCTTCGAACATCTTCGCGATCCGCTTGCGAGCATGAAACTCGTGCACTCGCTTCTGGTGCCGGGCGGATATTTCTTCGTCGCCGTGCCGAACATGGCCGAGAAGCGCACGCCGACCGGGATGTTCCATTTCGCGCATGTGCACGGCTTTGCCTATGAAAGCCTGCGCATGATGGCGGAGAAGGCGGGCTTCGAGTGGGTGCCGAGCGACGCGCTGCGCGCAGCACAAGTGTTCCGGCGTCTCGAGACCCCGAACCCGGACTGGTTCCGCTTTCCGAACCACGCCGCCGAACTGGAAAAGAAGTTTCGCGAGTCTGGATTGCTGAAGCATCTCCTGACTGCGGACCCTTATCGCCGCGCGTGGCGGCGTCTGACGCGGAAGCTGCGCGAACGAAAGCTACAGAAAGCAGCCTGATTATTCGGCGTTCATCGCGCTCGCATGCCAGCGGCGCAGCGCCCGATGCTGCAACCACGAAAGCAGCGCGAAGAGCGCGATCCCCGCAATCACGATCAGCATGAGTGCCGCGTACATGCGCGGGATATTCACGCGGTGGCCCGCTTCGACGATCCGCCAGGCGAGGCCCGAACCCGCGCCTGCGGAGCCCGCCGCGATTTCGCCGACCACTGCGCCGATCAGCGCAAGCCCGCCGCCTATGCGAAGGCCTCCGAGAAAATAAGGAAGTGCCGCGGGCAGCCGCAGGTGCAGAAGCGTCTTGAGCCAGCCCGCATCATAAAGCGCGAACAGATCGCGCAATTGGCGATCCGCCGAAGCGAGCCCGAGCGCGGTATTCGAGAGAATGGGAAAGAATGCGACGAGTGCGGCGCAGGCAAGTACGGCGTTGCCCGGCTCCATGTAGATCAAGAGCAGCGGCGCGATCGCGATCACGGGCGTCACCTGAAAGATTACCGCGACCGGGAACAGCGCGCGTTCGGCGAAATGCGAGGCGGAGAAGATAATCGCGAGCAGCACGCCGGCGATTGTCGCGACAAGAAGTGCCGACAAGGTTATGCGCAGCGTCACCACGAGAGAGCCGAACAGCAGGCCCGCATCCGCATATAGCGTCCGCAGGATCAGCGAAGGCGCGGGCAGGACCTGCGGAGCGACACCGCAGTATCGAACCGCGATTTCCCAGATCGCGATCAGGAGACCGATGGCTACGAACGGTGCCGCGAGATCGCGTTTTCTCATCCGGCGCGCTCCAGCGCTTCGGAAAGTTTGCGTACCCGAGCGGTAAAAGCCGGCGAAGTGCGGTACTGCGGATCGAAGCGTCCGGTCGCGGGCAGGAAGGCGATTTCTTCCGCGATCGTGCCCGGACGCTGCGACATGATGAGCGTGCGGCTGGAAAGATACGCCGCTTCGAAGACGGAGTGCGTGACGAAGACGACCGTGCAGCCGATCGACTGCCAGAGCGCGAGCAGTTCATCGTTCAGCCTGAAGCGGGAGATTTCATCGAGCGCCGCGAACGGCTCGTCCATCAGAAGCAGTTTCGGCTTCACGATCAATGCGCGGGCAAGCGAAGCGCGCATCTTCATGCCGCCGGAAAGTTCGTGCGGATAGGCGTCCGCGAAATCCTGAAGTCCGACCGCAGCGAGCGCTTCTTCCGTGCGCCGGCCGGCATCGCTGCCTTCGCCGCCGATGAGCCGCAAGGGCAGCCGCACGTTTGTCCGCACATCTGCCCAGGGCATCAGCGCTGGCTCCTGAAACACGAAGCCGGTTTCGCGCGGCCTGCGGCCCTGCTTCCACGAAACCTTGCCTGCGTCGGGCGAAAGCAATCCGGCAAGGACGCGAAGCAGAGATGTTTTCCCGCATCCCGAAGCGCCGAGGAGCGAAAGAAATTCTCCCGTGCGGATCGTGAAGGAAATATCGCGGAGCGCGGTGACGCCGCTTTCGAAAGTCTTGGAAACCCCGCGCACATCGGCGAGCGGAACCGGCCTCGCCGCCTTTGGCTGCCGTTTCCCCGCCGGCTTCGCGCGCTTGCGTTTCATTTCAGGCGGTACATATCGATGCCGTGTTTGCGGTTCACGAAGCTGGCGTCGAAGCTCTTGCGCCAATTTACGTCCGCCTTCACGACGCCGGCCTTCACCATCTTGTCGAAGAAGTTCTTGATCTTCGCTTCCTGCATCGCGCCGATGCCGTAGTTCAAGGCGTCGCCGGAATCGACGATGCCGTAATCCTTCATCTTTGCGGTGGAGAAGGCGATGAGCGCGTCGGTCATTTCCGGATTGTGTTTCTTGATGAGATCGTTCGCGGGTTTGCTGTCGCCGTACAGATAATTGTACCAGCCTTCGATCGAGGCCTGGATGAAGCGCGCAACGAGATCGGGGTTGTTGCGCAGGAGTTCGGTTCTCGTTTCCAGCGTGGTCGCGTAGCCATCGAAGCCGTGATCGGCGAGCAGAAAGATCTTCGGCTTGAAGCCGCCGGCCTGTTCGATCACGAAGGGCTCGGAGGTGACGTAGCCCTGCATCGCGAAGTTCTTGTTCGCGAGAAACGGCTGCGGATTGAAGGTGTAGGGCCGCGCCTGTTCGTCGCGAAATCCGTGTTCGTATTTCAGCCAGCGGAACGACGTCACCATCGCGTCCGCGCCGAGCAGCAGGCTCACTTTCCTTTCGCGCAGGTCTTCGAACTTCTCGATGCCGGTGTTGGGGTGCGCGAGGATCGCGATCGGGTCGCGCTGCATGATGGCGGCGACCACGATGGTGGGAACGTTCTGCTCCACGGCTGCGAAAGCCTGGAGGAAGTTTGCGGAAATATAAAAGTCGAGCTTGCCCGCGGAAAGCAGAATGCGGTTATTGATCTGCGGTCCGCCGGGAACGATTTCCACTTCGAGGCCGTATTTCGCGTAGGTACCGTCAGCCTGCGCCTGATAGAAGCCGCCATGTTCGGCTTCCGCGACCCAGTTGGTGCCGAAGCGGATTTTGTCGGCCGCTGCCGCCGGAAAGGCGAAAGCAGCGATGGCAAGCAGCGTGGCTAAAGATCGGCGGAGCATGCGTCCATTCTAGCGGTTCTGTGCGCGGGTAGGCAGTCGCATAAGGGATCGTAACCTTAATGCCAACCGCGATAGACGGGCAGTCCGCAGCCCTGCTTGCGCCCTTTATCTGCGCTCAATAGGTTGCCCGGAGTGGCGCGGGATTGAGCATGAATCCGAAGCGAAATTGGCGAGACATGACCTGGCAGGATTTCCGGGATGGAAATCCTGCGGAATGGATTGCGGTCGTCCCGGTCGCGGCGATCGAGCAGCACGGGCCGCATCTTCCGCTTTCGGTCGATGCTTCGATTGCCGAAGGCTATCTCGCCCGCGTTCATGCATTGCTTCCCGAAAATCTGCCCGTGACGTTTCTGCCGTTGCAGGAGATCGGAAAATCCGGAGAGCACCGCGATTTTCCGGGCACGCTGACTTTTTCATACGAGACGGTAATCCGCGCCTGGGTCGAGATCGGCGAGAGCGTGCATCGCGCGGGCCTCCGGAAAATCGTGTTCGTGAACTCGCACGGCGGCAATTCTTCGGTGCTCGACATCGTGACGCGCGAACTGCGCGAGCGTTTCGGCATGTTCGCGGCACTCACCTCATGGCACCGCCTCGGCTATCCGGAAGGCTTGTTCAGCGCCGAAGAAAAGCTGCACGGCATTCATGGCGGCGAGATCGAAACCTCGCTGATGCTCGCCTTCGCACCGGAGAAAGTGCGCATGGACAAGCTCGACGACTTTGTGCCGGTCACGAAAGCGATGGAGAATGAGTTCAAGGTTTTGCGCTCGACCGTGCCCGCCGGCTTCGGCTGGATGACGCAGGACCTCCAGGAAACCGGCGCGATCGGAAACGCGAAGCTTGCCACGAAGGAAAAAGGCGATAAGGCCGCGGACTTCGGGGCGAAGGCTTTCGTTGCTTTGCTTGAGGACGTGCAGCGCTTCGATTTGAAGCGGCTGAAAAAAGGCCCGTTGGGCTAGTGCTGTCATTCCGGGGCGCGAGCGAAGCTCGCGAACCCGGAATCCAGAGCCGCTTGCGCTAGCTGCCCTGGATTCCGGATCGCGCTAACGCGCGTCCGGAATGACAAAGAATATATTTATTCACAAAGCGAAAGCGTAACCGGGTCGGTGTTGGCGGGCAGATAATCGCCCATCGGTTTACAGGTTCCGCCGATGCAGACATTCCAGTCGGCGGTCGCGCCGGAACGGCGCAGCACGACCTCTTTCATCGGCACCCAGTGCGGCCTGTAGCTGTAAACGCCGTTCTTGAGCTTCGCGCCCGGCGGCGGCTCCATGCCGGCACCCGATCCTTTCACGCGCGATTCCACGATCGCGATGCCGGCGGGATGCGCGCGCCAGTCTTCTTCCCACTTCACCTTCTCGACGGAGTGCGTCCAGGAAAGCGTGAGGGCGGCGGCGAGTTTCACGACTACGCCGCCGCCGGAGAGACAGATCAGGCTCATGCGGCCTTCGAGCGCGCCGGCCTGGTTCGCGGTGCCGTTTGCTGCCGCGTCGTCCACCAGTGATAGGCGACAAAGCCGATACCGAGTGCGAAGCCGATTTCGTCGGTGAGCGGGATTGCCGCAGCAAGCAAGGCTGCGGCGGCAAATGTCCAGGCGCGCTGCCACAACGGAACCGGTGCAAACAGATGGCCAACCGCCGTCACGCCCCATAGCGCAACCGCAAACGTTGCCTTCACGCAGATGTATGCGACCGCAAGCCAGTAGTTGAGGCCTTCGAGACCGGCCACAGGTTGCAGCATCAGCTCGGGAGAATAGACCGCCATATAGGGCACGATGAATCCAGGAAGCGCGATCAAGATCGCCTTCATGGCGACATCGAAGCCGCTCACGCGCGCCATCGGCGCCGCCGCGAAGGCTGCGAGCGCCACCGGCGGCGTCAAGTCCGCCATGATGCCGAAATAGAAGACGAACATGTGCGAGACGATCAGCGGCACGTCGAGCTTCAGCAGGATGGGTGCTGCGAGCGAAGACGTGATGATGTAGTTCGGGATCGTCGGGATGCCCATGCCGAGGATCAGGCTGAAGATCATCGTCAGCACGAGCGCGAGGAACAGGCTCTCTTTTCCGATCGAGATCATCCAGTTGCCGACGATGGTGCCCAGGCCCGTGAGCGTCATGGTGCCGATCACGATGCCGACGACCGCGCAGGCGAGGCCCACAGAAAGCGCCTGACGCGCGCCGTCAGCCATCGCTTCGCGGCAGGCAAGCAAGGCTTCGCGTCCCCGCGCCTGAAACGCACTCCAGAGGATCATCGCAGCGAGAAGAACCAGCACGAAAACGACGCTCATCCACAGCGCGATCGCAGCAAGTACGCCAAGCACCATCCAGAACACCACGCGCATCGCGAGCTCGCGCATGCCGGTCGCAAGCGTCATGCCGAGCATCAGAAGGGCCGTCAGCGAAAGTCCGACCGCGCCAGCGAAGAGCGGCGTATAGCCAGCGAAGAGCAGATACACGAGCACCACGAGCGGAAGGATCAGGAACCAGTTGTTCTTGATTTCATGCCAGGCGCTCGGCAGTTCGTTGCGCGGAAGGCCTTTGAGGCCGCGGCGGCCTGCTTCGAGGTGCACCGACCAGAAGCAGGCGGCGAAATAGAGAAGTGCCGGAATGATCGCGGCCTGGACGATGTCCGAGTAAGGACGGTCGATGGTCTCGGCCATGATGAACGCGACCGCACCCATCACCGGCGGCATGATCTGGCCGCCCATCGAGGAAGTCGCTTCAACGCCGCCGGCATAGGCCGAGGGGAATCCGAAACGTTTCATCAGCGGAATCGTAAACTGGCCGGAAGCGACGACATTCGCGATGCCGGAGCCCGACACGGTACCCATCAGCGCCGATGAGGCGACGCAGACCTTGCCGGGACCGCCCTGCGAGCCGCCGAACACCGCCATCGAAAGTTCGTTGAAGAAGCGGATCACGCCTGCGCGCTCCATAAAGGAGCCGAACAGGATGAAGAGGAAGATGTAAGTAGCGGACACCAGCGTCGGCACGCCGTAGATGCCTTCGGTGCCGAAGGCCATGTGCTCGATCACCTGTTCGTAGGAGTAGCCGCGATGGTTGAGCGGCGAGGGCAGGTAGTTGCCGAACAAGGTGTAGGCGAGAGCGATGCCGCAGACGACGGCAATCGCCGAGCCCATGATGCGCCACACCATGAAGAACAGGATGGCGATCGAGATCGTGCCTACAACGAGATCCATTTCGTTGAGGAAGCCGGAGCGATCGATCAGCGGCAGATAGAATTGCCACTGGTAGAAGCCGACGAGAAATCCGAGAATTCCGATGACCCACATCGCCGCTTTGAGAAGCGGCTTTTCGAACGAGTTTGCGAGCATCGCTCCTGCGAGCAGCGTCAGAAAGCCGACGTGGATCGCGCGCACAACCTGACTCGGAACGCCGCCTGCGAACTCGGCAACGAGTTCGACCGCGCCGAGGACTGCTAGAAAGCCGAAGGCGTGCACAATTCCGAAGCGTCTGTGCCATGCGAGGTAGGCGAGATAGGCGAGCCAGACCAGAAGGCCGGCGCGGATGAGGAAGAGAAGGTCGAGCCCCTTCACCGAGGCGAAGAAATCCTTATCGAGCGGAACGCCGAACGAAGTGATGATCTGGAAGATTGAAAAAGCGATCGCGAGGTAGAAAACGAGACTTCCGATCCACCCCTTGCCCCAATCGAGATTGAGGTGGCCTGCGACGTCGTCAACGACGGTCGTGCTCGGCTGGTTCATCGCCTCGACGATTGAGCGCTTTTTTTTGGGCTTCGGCTTTGCCGTTGCGACCTTCTTTTTCTTCGTCATTTTCGTTCCCCCGGACAGGCACGTTTACGGTTTGATTATTCCGCTACCAGAAAAGCAAAACGGCCCGCGCTCGTCACGCGGGCCGTCTTATTGCGGGGCTTAACCGCCTACGCCTTTTTCCTTGAAGTATTTGGCGGCACCCGGATGGAGCGGCACCGGGGGCGATTTCGCGGCATTCTGGAGGCTGATCGACTTGGCAGCCGCGTGGGCGGCGACCATGTCCGGCAAATTGTCGAACAGTGCCTTCGTCATCTGATAGACGGCGTCCTCGGAAAGATCGGAGCGCGTTACCAGATAGTTCGGAACGATTGCCGTTTCCACCGCGGCAGACTGACCCTGATAGGTATTCGCGGGGATGGTGGCGGCCAGGAACGGCGCGCCAGCCTTGGCGATTATCGCAGCCGGAACTTCCACGACGACGATCTCGACCGAGTTCGCAAGATCCTTGATCGAAGCAACGCCGAGGCCAGCCGACTGAAGGGTCGCATCGAGCTGACGGTTCTTGATGAGTTCGACGGACTCCGCGAACGGAAGATATTCGACCTTGCCGAGGTTCTCGTACTTGATGCCGGCGGCGGCGAGGATTGCGCGAGCATTCAGCTCGGTGCCGGACTTCGGCGCGCCGACCGAGAGGCGCTTGCCCTTGAGGTCAGCGAGCGTCTTGATGCCGCTTTCCTTGGAGGCGACGATCTGAATGTAGTTCGGGTAGATCGCGCCAACGACGCGAAGCTTGTCGAGCTTGGAGCGGAAGCCGGCATCGGCGTCGCCGGCCCAGCCTTGCGCGAGCGAGTCGCCGAGCGTGAAGGCGATTTCGCCCTTGCCGGCCTGCAACAGATTGAGGTTTTCGACCGAAGCCTTGGTCGCCTGCACGGACGGACGCGAGTCTTTGATCTTGTCCGTGTAGAGCTTGGAGAGCGCAACGCCGAGCGGATAGTAGACGCCGGCAGTGCCGCCAGTGAGAATGTTGATGAAATTCTGCGCCTGCGCCGCAACCGGCGCCATCGCGAAAGCCGCAGCGACGGCGACTACGCGGGCGAATTTACGTCCGAAGTTCATTCCTGAAACCTCCCAGTAGTTTATCGGTCCCGCCGATTTCGGCCGGCAGGTTGAAGGGCTTCCTTAGCGGCAACGGCCTCTGATGGCGAGGGGAAATATCCCGCAGGAAACCCGAAAAGTCCCGGTTCTTGTTGCAATGCCGAAGGTTTGCCGCATCTCTGAGCATTTGATATATTGTAACAATGACGACGCCGCATCACCACACCCATTCTCATTCTCATTCCCATGCGCACGATCACGGACATCGCGCGCAGGCCGGGACGGGAATTTCGCTTCTGCGTCTCTCCGCGGGCGCGCGATTGTGCATTGCCTTGGCGCTGTCGGCGCTGATCTGGCTTTTGGTCTTTCTGGTCGCGCGTTAGGAACCCGGAATCAACATGACAGCCGCACTCGCATTCCAGAACTTGACGCTCGGCTACGATCGCCATCCCGCGGTGCATCATCTGAGCGGGGAAATCGGCGAAGGATCGTTGCTTGCAGTCGTCGGGCCGAACGGCGCCGGTAAATCTACGCTGCTGAAAGGCATCGTCGGCGTATTGCATCCGCTCGGCGGAAAGATTTCGCGCAACGGCGTGAGTGCGAACGACATCGCCTATCTCCCGCAGATCGCGGAGATCGACCGCTCGTTTCCGATCTCGGTTTACGATCTCGTCGCGATGGGCTTGTGGAAGCGCGCAGGCCTGCTTGGCGGCATCGGCGGCGCGCATCGCGGGAAGATTTCGCAGGCGATCGAAGCCGTGGGATTGCGCGGGTTCGAGAGCCGCGCCATCGGCACGCTGTCGGGCGGCCAGATGCAGCGCGCATTGTTTGCACGGCTTCTTCTTCAGGACGCGCGTATCATCCTGCTGGACGAGCCGTTCGCGTCGCTCGATTCCAAGACGGTTTCCGATCTCTTGGAGCTTGTGCACCGCTGGCACGGCGAGAAGCGTACGGTGGTTGCGGTGCTGCACGACTTCGAGATGGTGAAGCGGCATTTCCCGGAGGCGCTTCTTCTTGCGCGCGAGCCGGTGGCCTGGGGCAAGACCGCGGAGACCTTGTCTCCGGAGAATCTGCTCAAGGCGCGCCGCATGAGCGAAGCCTTCGACGACCGCGCCGGCATCTGCGAAGACGCGGCGTAAGCGCGGCAGTATGTACGAGCTATTCATCGCGCCATTCGCCGAATTCGATTTCATGCGCCGCGCGCTCGCGGGCGTGGTGATCCTTTCCTTGAGTGCGGCGCCTATCGGCATCTTCCTGATGCTCCGGCGCATGTCGCTTGCGGGCGACGTGATGGCGCATGCCATTCTGCCGGGCGCGGCGTTGGGCTTTCTGCTGGCAGGCCTCGATCTCTTCGCGATGACGGCAGGCGGCATTGCCGCCGGCATCACGGTTGCGGTTCTCGCCGGTCTGGTCGCGAGATTTACGGAACTGAAAGAGGACGCGGCGCTTGCCGCATTCTATCTGGTGTCGCTCGCGCTCGGCGTGACATTGATCTCGCTCAAAGGCTCGAACGTCGATCTCTTTCGCGTGCTATTCGGCTCGGTACTCGCGCTCGACAATCCGACGCTTTACGTCATCGCCGCGTTCACGACCTTCAGCCTGTTCGCGTTGGCGCTGATCTGGCGGCCGCTTGTGCTCGAATGCGTCGATCCCGGTTTCCTGCGTTCGGTGAGCGGCTCGGGGACCGCCGTGCATCTTCTTTTTCTCACGCTCGTCGTGCTCAATCTCGTTGCGGCATTCCACGCGCTGGGCACGTTGCTCGCAGTCGGCATGATGATGCTGCCGGCCGCCGCCGCGCGCTTCTGGACGCAGGACGTGACCCGCATGGCCGCGATTTCGGTGGTGATGGGCATGGTTTCGGGGGTCGGGGGCCTCCTGGTTTCATTCCACTTCAATCTGCCGACCGGCCCTGCCGTCATTCTCGCCGCGGGTGTCTTCTATGCGTTGTCTGTCCTGCTCGGGCCGGTGGGGGGCTTGCGCAAAAGACTGTCTCCGGGCCGGCATCTTGAGGCTTGAGCGGGCCCTCCCGCGCGCCTATATCCCGGCTTCAACCGCCAGAGCTCTAAAATGTCCGATAAAATCCCGGTAACGGTGCTGACCGGCTATCTCGGTGCCGGCAAGACCACGCTGCTCAACCGCATTCTCTCGGAGCCGCACGGCAAGAAGTACGCCGTGATCGTGAACGAGTTCGGCGAGATCGGCATCGATAACGACCTCATCGTCGGTGCAGACGAAGAAGTTTTCGAGATGAACAACGGCTGCGTCTGCTGCACCGTGCGCGGCGACCTCATCCGCATCATCGACGGACTGTTGAAGCGCAAGGGCAAGTTCGACGGCATTCTGGTCGAGACCACGGGTCTCGCCGATCCCGCGCCGGTCGCGCAGACCTTCTTCGTCGACGAGACTGTGAGCGGCAAGACCGCGCTCGACGCCGTGGTTACGGTGGTCGATGCGAAATGGCTCAAGGACCGCCTGAAGGATGCGCCGGAGGCGAAAAACCAGATCGCGTTTGCGGATGTGATCGTCCTGAACAAGACCGATCTGGTCACGCCGGACGAACTGAAGGATGTCGAGCTGCGCATCCGCGCGATCAACCCGTTCGCGAAAATTCATCGCACCACGCGCAGCGATCTGGCGCTGGAGCATGTGCTCTCGCAAGGCGCCTTCGATCTCGACCGCATTCTTGCGATCGAGCCGCACTTTCTCGAAGGCGGGCATCATCATCACGACGAGGACGTGCAGTCGTTTTCGTTCTCGACCGATCAGCCGCTGGAGGCGAAAACCTTCTTCGCCTGGATCGACAATGTCAGTCAGGTTCAGGGGCCGAGCATCCTGCGCGCGAAGGGTATCCTGTCCTTCAAGGACGACCCGGAGCGCTATGTGATGCAGGGCGTGCACATGATGTTCGAGGGGGATCACCAGCGCGACTGGCGCGAAGACGAAAAGCGCGAGAGCCGCATGGTTTTCATCGGCCGCGACCTCAACGAAAAGGCGCTGCGCGAAGGCTTCGAGGCCTGTATCGCGAAGTAGGTTGGAGCGCGGCCTGGGGCCGGGTATAAAGAGACATGACCAAGCGCATTTCCACGCTCTTGCTTCTCGGCGCTTTCGCAGTCTCGGTTTCCGGCTGCGACAAGTGCGGGGATTGGCTGAAGCCCAAGGGGCCGTTCAGCCAAGCGGTCTGCAAAGACGATCCGCGCTGATTTTCTGAGCGTACATGTCCGAAGATGTAATCCGTTCCGTCGCCGAAATCGTGACGCCCTGCGAGGCTGGCGCGCATGTCGTCGCCTGCGGTTTTCTCGGTGAGGAAGCGGTGTTCGCGACCGGCGAAGGCGAGATCGTTTTCGCTTCCGGCAGGAAAGCCGCCGCACATCCGGACGCGGGGATTCTGGAAGCGGTCTGCGACGGCGAAAAGATTTACACCTGCGGCGATGACGGCCGCGTGGCCGCGACCGATGCCGAAGGCGTTGTCGAGACGCTTGTCGAGATCAAGAACAAGTGGATCGACCATGTCGCGCTGGGGCCGGACGGGGCACTTGCATGGTCGTCCGGCAAGACCGCTTTCGTGAGAACGAAGAAGGGCGAGCGCTCGCTCGAGGTCGCTTCGACGGTCGGCGGGCTCGCTTTTGCGCCGAAGGGCTTTCGTCTTGCGGTCGCGCATTATAACGGCGTGTCGCTCTGGTTTCCGAACTCGGATGCGAAGCCGGATTTCCTCGAGTGGAAAGGCTCGCATTTGGGCGTGGTGTGGCCGCAGGACGGAAAATTCCTGGTTACGACCATGCAGGAACCCGCGATGCACGGCTGGCGCCTCGCCGACAACAAGCACATGCGCATGTCCGGCTATCCGTCGCGCGTGCGCTCGATGTCGTTCAGTCACGACGGCAAGCTCTTGGCCACGTCCGGCGCGGAGTCGGTGATCCTGTGGCCGTTCGGCACCAAGGACGGGCCCATGGGGAAAGACCCGGGCATGGTGGCTCCCGCGCGCGAGGGCTCGCGCGTTTCCTGCGTTGCGTGCCACCCGGATAAAGAAGCGGTCGCGGTCGGCTATAGCGACGGCATGGTGATGATGGTGCGAATCTCGGACGCCGCGGAGATTCTCATTCGCGGGCCCGAGGGCGGCGAAGTGACCGCGCTCGCCTGGCACAGGAACGGCGTGTCGCTCGGGTACGGCACGGATGAGGGGAAGGCGGGCATTCTCGTGCTATGATCAATAGTCTGATGACGGGGCTGCATTGCTATTCTCTGAAACAGCAGGAATTCAAGCTGGCGGGTCGGAATGGTTTGACCCATTCCTGAATCTCGATACGCCATTATTCGTTGATCCGTTTCTGCTCTTTGATGCAGAGAAGGACGAGTTCTTAGGTGCGCACGAAGAACTCGTGCGTTATTTCCAGATTATTTTTGAACGTGCCGCCGAATCGGGTGGCGACCGTAACTCCCAGAGCTGGAAAAAGGCGGTCAGCCTGTCCACGTTTCCTGAGGTGCCTTACCTGTGTATCGGGTATTCTGCGGCTGATACGCGCGGTCTCGGCTCAGGTCCAAAAACGGCGGCCCGTATCGTTCAAGGTCTTTGGAAAGCGATCGCTGCCGGAATCAAAGAGATCAAGCATTTCGAAGAAGTTCAGATTTTTGAGGAGGGTGTAGGGCCTGACCGCATCAGCGATGCTGCAGCGTGCATCTTGCTTCATCGTTTCGCGAAATACACAGAGAGAATTGCGCGTGCGATGAACGTGCCGGTGAGGGAGGCGCCCTTCGGACGCTTTAAGTATGATTTTGAACTTGGTCGCTGGACATCAGGCACGGCGATGTTGCCTTGGAACGCGTATCGTAATCACCCGATCTTGCTTGTTCCAAAGCGCTATTTGCGCTCATTGCCGTCGATGAACGTGAATGGTTTCTGGGATTTTGCTTGGGATCACGACAATGAACTCATCCGCCGTGAGTTTGGCGAAGAAATAACAAAGCGAGTAAAGAAGGAGCGGATAATCGAGCTCGCTCTGAGGCACCCTGCCGTTCGCGACGCTTACATTCGTTATCTCGAAGCGAATCCGCCGCAGGGTTACAACTTCGTGCGCGATGAGCGCGGAATCATCAACTGGTATCCCGCAACACGCGCCCATTTTGAAGCCAACTCGATTCAACTCGCTCTTGGCTCGTCTGCGGAGTTGCAAACGGCAGTCATGCGCATGGCCGAAGAGTTTCGACATTTTGTCGAACAAGGCGCGGGCTGGCGGTTGCTTTGGAACGACGACGGTTCGCCAAGGCGCGAAGAAGCGTCCCAGCTAGCGTGTTATGGAATTTTCTCACATTATTGCAGGGCGAATAATATCGATATCACGCGCGAGGCGGATGTTGGTCGTGGACCGGTAGATTTTAAGTTCGCCCAAGGCCATTCGATCCGGACGCTGCTCGAGGTAAAGCTCGCGAAGAATTCGAAGTTTTGGCACGGCCTACAGAGACAACTGCCTGCGTACATGACCGCTGAGCGAGCTACGCATGGAATTTTTCTCGTTGTTGTTCTTAACGATAAGGACGCGGCGAGGATCACGGATATACAAAAGGATTGTGCGGCGGTCGCCCAACAAACGGGATTCGATATCAAGACACTTGTTGTTGACGCCCGCCGGCAGCAATCAGCTTCGCGTGTTTAGCGAACCAGAATATTCTTGAACTGCCACGGATCGCTTTCGTCGATGTCCTCCTTGAAGAGGACGTTGCGATTGTCCAGCGGCGTCCAGTCCGTGTAGGTGCCGGTCACCGGGCCGAGATACGGCGACTGCACTTCGAGACAGCGTTTGAAGTCCATCTCGTCGGCCTCGATGATGCCGCGGTCGGGGTTCTCGATCGCCCACACCATGCCCGCGAGCACGGCGGAAGACACCTGCAAACCGGTCGCATTCTGGTATGGCGCTAGGTCGCGGGTTTCCTCGATCGAAAGCTGAGAGCCGTACCAGTAGGCGTTGTTCTTGTGGCCGTATAGCAGCACGCCGAGCTCGTCGATGCCGTCTTCGATTTCGTTCTCGTCGAGAATGAACCACTCTTCCTGGAACTTGCCGCCGGAGCCGAACATCTCGTGCAGCGAAAGCACGGCGTCGTTCGCCGGGTGGTAGGCATAGTGGCAGGTCGGCCGATAGACCGCTTTGTCGCCTTCGCGCACGGTGAAGTAGTCAGCGATCGAGATCGACTCGTTATGCGTGACGAGGAAACCGTACTGCGCCCCCGGCGTCGGGCACCACGAGCGCACGCGCGTATTCGCGCCGGGCTGTTTCAGATAGACAGCCGCGCCGCAGCCTTTCGCGTGCTTGCCGATATTTTCCGGCTCCCACTTTTCGTGCGTGCCCCAGCCTAGTTCGGCGGGCTGCTGGCCTTCCGAGACGAAGCCTTCCACCGACCAGGTGTTGACGAAGATATTCATCGGCTTCGGCTTCTTCGAGCGCTGGGTGTCGCGCTCGGCGATGTGAATGCCCTTGACGCCGGCCTTCATCATGAGCCGCGCCCAGCCGTCCTTGTCCTTCGGCACGTCGTTGCCGAGGCCGAGGTCGGCAGCGACGTTGAGCAACGCCTGCTTGACGAACCACGACACCATGCCGGGGTTCGCGCCGCAGCAGGATACGGCGGTGAGCCCGCCCGGATTTTTACGGCGTTCTTCGAGCACGGTCTCGCGCAGCGCGTAGTTGGAGCGCGCCTCGGGCCCCATGGATTTATCGAAGTAGAAGCCCTTCCAGGGCTCGACGACCGTGTCGATGTAGAAGACACCGATCTCGCGGCAGAAGCGCATGATGTCGAGCGAGGAGGTGTCGACCGAGAGGTTTACGCAGAAGCCGCGCCCGCCGCCTTCGGTGAGAAGCGGCTTTAGAAGCGTCTTGTAATTGTCGCGCGTGACGGCCTCGTGGATGAAGCGGATGCCGCGCTCGTCGAGCAACTTGCGGTCGTCATCGACCGGGTCGATCACGACGAAGCGCTTCTTGTCGAATTCGAAGTGGCGCTCGAGCAACGGCAGCATCCCGCGGCCGATCGAGCCGAGGCCGATCATCACGATGGGTCCGTCGATCTTGTGGTAGACCGGCCACTTGCTCATTCACGCCTCCGTCTTTCTCTCTCGAAAACTGTTTAGCGGCTTGATCCGGCGCTGACGAATCCGCGCCGGTATTTTGTTCAGGAACTTTCCACAGGCCCAAAACGATCCGGGGCCCGCTTGCGCGAGCCCCGGAGGTACTTCTTAGCGGTTCAGGCGAAGATCAGATGACGTAGGACTTCAGCGGCGCGAAGCCGTTGAAGGCGACCGACGAGTAGGTCGTCGTGTAGGCGCCGCACGCCTCGATCAGCACCTTGTCGCCGATTTCGAGCGAAACCGGCAGCAGGTACGGCGTCTTCTCGTAGAGCACGTCCGCCGAGTCGCAGGTCGGGCCTGCGATGATGCAGGGTGCCATCACGTCGCCGTCCTTCTCCGTGCGGATCGGGTAGCGGATCGCCTCTTCCATCGTCTCGGCGAGACCGCCGAACTTGCCGATGTCGAGATAGACCCAGCGCTGGTTGTCCGACGCCGACTTCTTCGAGATCAGGACGACCTCGGCCTCGATCATGCCGGCACCGCCGACCATGCCGCGGCCCGGCTCGATGATGGTTTCCGGGATGCGGTTGCCGAAGTGCTTGCGCAGCGCGGTGAAGATCGCCTGGCCGTACTTCTCGACCTTCGGGATGTCGCGCAGGTATTGCGCGGGGAACCCGCCGCCGAGATTGACCATGGACAGGTTGATGCCGCGCTCGGCCATCTCGCGGAAGATCGCCGCGGACGTCTTCAGGGCACGGTCCCACGCTTTCACGTTGTTCTGCTGCGAACCGACGTGGAACGAGATGCCGTGCGCAACCAGACCAAGCTTATGGGCGTGCTCGAGCACTTGCGGCGCCATCTCGGGCGCGCAGCCGAATTTGCGCGACAACGGCCACTCGGCGCCGGAGCCGTCGCAGAGGATGCGGCAGAACACCTTCGAGCCGGGCGCAACGCGCGCGATCTTCTCGACTTCGGCTTCGCAGTCGACCGCGAAGAGGCGCACGCCGAGCTTGTAGGCCGCGGCAATGTCCTTTTCCTTCTTGATCGTGTTGCCGAAGGAGATGCGGTCGGGGGTGCCGCCAGCCTGCATGACAAGGTCGATCTCGCCCATCGACGCAGTGTCGAAGCACGAGCCCATGTCGTTCAGGAGCTTCAGAATTTCGGGCGCCGGGTTTGCCTTCACCGCGTAGAAGACGCGGGTGTCCGGCAACGCCTTGGCGAAGGCATTGTAGTTCGAGCGCACGACGTCGGTGTCGACGACGAGGCGGGGTCCGTCCTCGCGGTTGCGTCGGAGGAATTTGCGGATGCGGTCGGTCATTTCGGTGTCCCCTTCCAGAAGACATTCGTTAACGACTTGGACAGCGTGCTTCCCGCGGTGTCTTCGCGCTGATCGCGCGACTACGCCACGAGCGGCTTGCTGCCCGCTCGAACATCCGGCCTAGGCCGGCAGAAGCGCCATTGATTGGAAGGGTGTCCCTTCCGCACGTCCGGCAAGGAGGTAGTGCCTCTTCGGTTTTCCGCGGCCACCTTCGGGGCGCCGCGTTGGACCAAAAAAGCCCTTACGTCGTTGCTTTAAGTCGCGTCCCTCGCGGAGAGCGGGGTTCGCCGGTTCCCTCCGGCTACTGGTTTGCCCGACGTCTTTCCGGCCTCTTGTCCGGGATCTCCGTCAACCAGCACACGACCACAGGCACGTGCGAAATTGGGCAAGTCCGCAAATAAGAGAAACGGACTTTCGATGCAAGAGAGAATCGACTCTCAAACGCAGTTTTTTGATGCGCGAAGGCGCTCGAGGAGCGCTCGCGGCGGCGTTTGGAAATCTCTCGTTAAGAAGTTGGCGCTCGCGAGGCGAGCGTGAGGCGCTATCTGCGCTCGACGATCGGCTCGATCTTCGCCGCGTTCCGGACGAACGACCACGTGAAGTAGGCAGCACCCAGCGCGAAGACGGCCATCAGCCCCGCTTCGATCGTCTTGGACAAGCCGAAGAGAGCGGCGAGAGCCCAGCCGGTGGCGAGACCGATGCCGATCACCTCGACGCCGATGAGGATCGCGGCGCTCGCGATGGTCGTGAGGTTGGTCCAGTTGATGCGGGCGGGCTTCTGCACGGCGTCGTTCATCGTCTTGCGTCTCCGGAATACGGCGTTGGCGTGGCGGGAGGTGGTGATCCCGCTGCAAAGCCTTAGAATGGCGGGCAATCTGGCGACAAAGAGGGGCTGAATCAAGCCAAGCTTTGCCGCTCCCGCCGCAAGTTCTCCGGAGAGAAAATGACCGAATACCGCGCTGAAGGCCGCTACGGCGTCGTTGCCGCCCCTCACTCGCTCGCCGCCGAAGCTGGCCGCGAGGTACTGGCCGAAGGCGGTAACGCCATCGAGGCCGCTGTCGCCGCCGCTGCGGCCATCGTCAGCGCCTACCCGCACATGAACCACATCGGCGGTGACGGCTTCTGGCTGATCCGCGACCCCTCGGGGCGCGTGCGCTACATCGAAGCCTGCGGGTTCGCCGGTGCCAAAGCCACGATCGAGCGCTATCGCGCGGCTGGCCACGACACGGTTCCGGAGCGCGGGCCGCTCGCCGCGTGTACGGTGCCCGGCGCCATCGGCGGCTGGATGCTGGCACTCGATGCCGCGAAGGAAGCGGGCGGCAAAATGCCGGTGAAGCGTCTCGTCGAGGCCGCGATCCGGATCGCGCGCGAGGGCTATCCGGTCTCTTCGTCCATCGCCTGGCGCTACCTTCAGGACCGGACGCTCGCGATCAAGGCGCCGGGCTTCACGGAAACCTTCATGCCGGGCGGTAAGGCGCAGCCGAAGGGCGCGCGGCTCTCCGCAGGCAAGCTGCCCGACACCTTCGAGCAACTCGGGCGCGCCGGTCTCGATGACTTCTATCGCGGCGACATCGGCCGGGAGATCGCTTCCGATCTCGAAGCCATCGGCTCGCCGGTGACCCGCGAGGATCTGGCGAAGTATCGCGCCACATTGCGCGAGCCGCTCCAGCTCCGGGTCCGCGACGCCATGGTCTACGGCTGCCAGCCGCCGGCGCCCGGCCTCGTCACCCTCATGATCCTCGGGATCTATGAGCGGCTCGGGGCCCCGAAGGCCGAGACCTTCGAATACGTGCACGCGCTCGTGGAGGCCTCGAAGCGGGCTTTCGGCGCACGCGACAAGGTGCTGACCGACTTCAGCCGCCTCAAGCAAAAACCTGCGGACTGGCTCACCAACGAGGCGCTTGAGCGCGAGGCGGCTGCCGTCAGGCGCGATCGCGCGGCACCCTGGCCACGGCCGGCGGGCGAGGGCGACACTATCTGGTTAGGTGCCGCCGACACCAAGGGCTATGTCGTCTCTTATATCCAGTCGCTGTTCTGGGAGTTCGGCTCGGGCTGCGTGCTGCCGAAGACGGGCGTGCTCATGCAGAACCGCGGCGCGAGCTTCTCGCTCGACCCGAAGGCGGTGAACCCGCTCGAGCCCGGGCGGATGCCGGTGCATACCCTGACCCCGATGTTCGCCGCGTTCGATGACGGGCGCCAACTCAGCTTTGGCTGCATGGGCGGCGAGGGGCAGCCGCAGACGTTGGGGGCGATTTTCGCGCGCTATGCCTTTCACGGCGTGCCGCTCGCCGAGGCCATCGACCGGCCGCGCTGGATTCTCGGCAAGACCTGGGGCTCGAAGATCACGAATCTCCGGCTCGAATCGCGCTTCTCGCCGGAAATCCCGGAGCGGCTCGCGAAGGTGGGCCACGACGTACAGGTACTGCCCGAGGCTTACACGGAAGTTATGGGTCACGCGGGTGGCGTGCTGTTCGACGGCAAGAAGGTCGAAGGCGCACACGATCCGCGCTCGGACGGTGGCGCCGCGGCCACATAACGCGAGCTATTCACCCAATCGTTAGCGGGCCTACATCGTTAGCGCTTATGAATTAGGTCGAAGTCGGATATATCCGACTTCGACTGGGACTGAACCTTAGGGCTGGAATCATGCGCTTCTTTGCCGGAGCATTCGTTCTTCTCGCCGTCATGGCTGCCTCGGGAGCTTCCGAGGCGCAGCAGCGCGTCGCGGCTGTCCAGCAGAAGCAGCCGGAACAGACCTGGCCCCAGGACGCGGAGTTGAAGGGCGACTACCCGCGCGGCGCGATCGTCATCAATATCAGCGAGCGGCGTCTTTATTATTCGCTCGGTGACGGCAAGGCGCTCGTCTATCGCGTGGCCGTCGGCAAAACCGGCTTCGGCTGGACCGGCCAGAGCTGGGTCAGCCAGAAGACCAAGAACCCGGCCTGGTATCCGACCGCGCGCATGCAGGCCGAAGGCGCACCGGACTACGTGCCGCCTGGCCCGCAAAACCCGCTCGGCGTGCGCGCGCTCTATCTCGGCTGGACGGAATACCGCATCCACGGCACCAACGCGCCGCACACCATCGGTTCGGCTTCGTCGAGCGGCTGTTTCCGCATGCTTAACGCCGATGTGACCGATCTTTTCGAACGCGTTGCGATCGGCGCGCCGGTTTACGTCGTTCAGTAAGAGCCGCGGCACGTCGCCCCCTTTTCGCCGGACTTCGCGGGCTTAAGCGTCAGCGGTAGACTGGGAACCCAATGGCGCTGAAAGCCGCATTACGAATCGCCGCCGCTGCCGCATTTCTTGCGGCGGGCATAGGCATCGTCCTGCCGCATCCTCACGTGGCGGCGACCGTTCGCAGCGAGATCGTCTTCAGCAAGAACGGCGCGATCAGTGGCATCCGCTACGCTTGGTCCTTCGACGAATTTTTCTCGGTAATGGCGACCGAAGGCATGGACACCAATAAAGACGGCGTCTATTCGCGCGAAGAGCTTGCGGAACTCGCCAAGGTCAATGTCGAGACGCTGAAAGAGTCGGAGTATTTCACCTTCGGCAAGAGCGGCGAGGGCAAGCTCGAATTCGGCGAGCCCACGGACTACTGGCTCGAGTTCAAGGACAAGATACTCACGCTTTACTTCACGCTGCCGGTAAAGGGCGGCGCGCAGAAAGGCGGGGTCGCGTTGGATGTGTACGACCCGTCCTATTATGTCGCTTTCAGTTTTGCGAACGACAATGCCGTGAAGCTCGTCGGTGCGCCGGCGAACTGCACATTTCAGGTGAAGCGGCCGGCGACGACGTCGGGTCCGCAGTCCAGCGAAGCCTTCTTCAATTCGCTTTCGCGGGGCGGCGACCTCGCTTCGCAGATTTTGAACAGCGCCGTCGTGACCTGCAAGTAGTGGCCCTGTGAGAAAGTTTCGCGCATCCGGGATCGTTCTGACGCTCGTGCTCGCCGCGGCCGCGATTGCGCTTCTTGTCGAACCTTCGCTGGCGCAGACCCTTTTCAAGAAAGGCGCGCCGCCGCCTCCCTCGAGCGGCTTCTTCGGCTGGATCTTCGCGCAGCAGGCGGCGTTCTACACGCAGCTTCGCGAGGCGATAAAAGCCGCGACAGTGAGCGGCTCGGCCGGCTGGGCGCTGATCACGATCTCATTTCTCTATGGCATCTTCCACGCGGCAGGCCCCGGTCACGGCAAGGCGGTGATCGCCTCCTACATGCTCGCCGACAACGCGACCTGGAAACGCGGCGCGCTGCTCGCCGCGATCTCGGCGTTCGTGCAGGCCTGCATGGCGGTCGCTTTCGTCGGGATTGCGGTGCTCGTGTTCGGTGCGACCGCGCGCAACATGAGTTCCGCCGCGACCGTCATCGAGATCATCGCTTATGCGTTGATCGTTCTGCTCGGGCTCTACCTGCTCTGGAAGAAAGGCGCGTCGTTTCTCGCTGCATTGCGCGGCAAACCGGACGCGCACGGCCATCACCATGACCATCACCACCATCATGACCACGATGTCGCGCACCATCATCACGATCACGATCATGGTCATGATCATCACGGCCATTCGCATGGGCCGGAGCCTGCGGAGCTGAAGGGCGTAGACTGGTTCCGTCGCGGTATCGTAGCCGCAGTGGCGGCAGGGTTGCGACCCTGCTCCGGTGCAGTGCTCGTGCTCGTGTTCTCGCTCGCGCAGGGAATTTTCCTGATCGGTGTCCTTTCCACGTTTGCGATGGGCGCAGGCGTCGCGATCACTGTGACTGCGATTGCGCTCGTCGCGGTCTTCGGCAAAGGAATTGCCGTGCGGCTCGGCGGCGCCATGGGCGGGCGCAGCGAACTCGTGCTGCGTGGGATCGAGGTATTCGGAGCGCTGGCCGTTATCGCGCTCGGACTTCTGTTGCTGTTCGGCTTTCTCGCTTACGAGCGTCTGCTGCCGTTCTGAGTTCCCCTCTTTATGTATAATGTCCTGAACGAGTGCGCGGATCACGCGTACCGCAGGGAGGAATTTGCATGGCGATGGCTTCACCGCTTGCCGCCGACGTTTTCGATCTCAAGGGCCGTGTTGCGCTGATCACCGGCGCGTCGAGCGGTCTCGGCGAACGCTTCGCAGAAGTCGCTGCCGCCAACGGGGCGAGCGTCATGCTGACCGCGCGGCGCGAGGACAGGCTCAAGGAAATTGCGGCGCGCATCGGGAAGGCAGGCGGCAGGGCCGACTATTTTGCCGCTGACGCGACCGACAATGCGGGCATGGCCAAAGCCTTCGACGCGGCGGAGAAAAAGTTCGGCACGGTGGACCTTTTTGTCGCCAATGCCGGCATGGCGCGGCTCGGCAAGGTGATCGAGATGTCGGAGGACGAATACCGGAAGCTGATGGCGCTCGACATGGACGCCGTCTTCTTCAATTCCCGCGAGGCGGCGAAGCGCATGATTGCCGGGAACAAGCAAGGCGCGATCATCGCGACTGCCTCGATCGCGGCCTTCACGGTCGAGCGCAATATCGTCGCCTACAACATGGCGAAGGCGGCGGTGGTGCAGTTCACCAAGGGTTTTGCGCTCGAGGTCGCGCGCAAGGGTATCCGGGTGAACGCGATTGCGCCGGGTTACGTGGTCACCGACATCAACCGGGATTTTCTGCTTTCGCCGAAGGGCAAGGAGGCGGAGCAAAAGCTGCCGATGCAGCGCTATGGCGAAGCGGACGACCTCGACGGCGTCTTCCTGCTCCTGGCCTCCACTGCCTCCCGCTGGATGACGGGTTCCACCATCGTCATCGACGGCGGGCATATTCTGAGCGTCGGCAACTGACATCCGCGATATTGCGTTGCGCCAAATTGCGGCTGGCGCATGCGCCCGGAAACTTCGTTGCAGGCCCCGCATGGATAACGAAATTGCGCGCCTCATGGCGCTATGCGAGCCTTGGACTCATTAAAGAGTAGGGCGTGAGCCCGAATCAGCCCCGTATGACCGCCGGGGAGGCGGTTTTGAGCGCATGGCCAAGAATCAGACCGCGAACCAGAACGTCTCGCTCGACGACAAATACGATCTCACCCAGCCGCTGGTCTTTCTTTCCGGCACGCAGGCGATCGTCCGGCTCACGCTCATGCAGAAGGAGCGCGACCGGCAGGCGGGCAAGAACACCGCGGGCTATGTCACGGGCTACCGCGGATCTCCGCTCGGCGGTCTCGATCAGCAATTTTTCCGCGCGAAGCGGCCGCTGGAAAAGTCCGACGTCAAGTTTCAGGCGGGGCTGAACGAAGACCTTGCCGCGACCGCGCTCTGGGGAGCGCAGCAGGCGGAACTGACCGGCGAAGGCAAGTTCGATGGCGTGTTCGGCATCTGGTACGGCAAGGGGCCGGGCGTGGACCGCACCGGAGACGCCTTCCGTCACGCGAACTTCGCGGGCACCTCGAAGAACGGCGGCGTAATCGCGCTGATGGGCGACGACCACACCTGCGAATCCTCCACCACCGCGCACCAGTCGGAATTCCACTTCGTCGACGTGATGATCCCGATTCTGAATCCGGCCGGCGTGCAGGAACTGATCGACTACGGCCTGCATGGTTTCGCGATGTCGCGTTTCTGCGGCACCTGGGTCGGCATCAAGTGCGTCAAGGAAACGATCGAGTCGACCGCGGTGGTCGACGTCTCGCCCGACCGCGTGAAGGTCAACATTCCCGATTTCAAGATGCCGCCGGGCGGCCTCAACATCCGCCGCATCGACGGCGCGCTCGCGCAGGAAGCGCGGCTGTTCGAATTCAAGCGCGACGCCATGCTCGCCTATATCAAGGCGAACGGCATAAACAAGATCATCATGTCCGGCGGGCCGAACGCGAAGATCGGCATCATCACGACGGGCAAGAGCTATCTCGACGTGCGTCTTGCGCTCGACGAACTCGGCATCGACGAGGTGAAGGCGAACGAACTCGGCATCCGGCTGTTCAAGATCGGCTGTCCGTGGCCGATGGATGCGGGCGAACTGAAAGAGTTTGCGAAAGGCCTCGACCTCATCATCGTGGTCGAAGAGAAGCGCTCGCTGATCGAAGTGCAGGTGCGCGAGGAACTGTACGGCAACGAGCATCAGCCGGTTGTGGTCGGCAAGAAGAACGAGCAGGGCGACTGGTTGTTCCCGGCGAAAGGCTCGCTCGATCCGAACGATATTGCGATCGCCATCGGCGAGCGCATCCTGCGGCGCACGAAGAACGACGCGATGGCGGAGCACGTCAGCCGTCTCAAGCAGGCGCAGGAAGCGCTGTCGCAGACGCAGGATGTCGCGAGCCGTACGCCCTATTTCTGCTCCGGGTGCCCGCACAATACTTCGACGAATGTGCCGGAAGGAATGCGCGCCTATGCCGGCATCGGCTGCCATACCATGGCGATCTGGATGAACCGCAACACCATGGGCTTCACGCACATGGGCGCGGAAGGTGCGAACTGGGTCGGCGAAGCGCCGTTCTCCAAGCGTAACCACGTGTTCCAGAATCTCGGCGACGGCACCTACAACCACTCCGGCATTCTCGCGATCCGCGCGGCGGTAGCCTCCGGCGTGAACATCACCTACAAAATTCTGTTCAACGATGCGGTCGCGATGACCGGCGGCCAGCGCCACGAAGGCGGGCTGACGGTCGATGCGATTGCGCGGCAGGTCGCAGCGGAAGGTGTCACGAAGCTTATGCTCGTCACCGACGAGCCGTGGAAATATCCGAAGTCGATCGATTTCCCGAAGGGCATGTCGATCCATCACCGCGACGAACTCGACAAAGTCCAGCGCATGCTTGCGGAAACGCCCGGCGCAACGGCGATGATCTATGACCAGACCTGCGCCGCCGAGAAGCGCCGCCGCCGCAAGCGCGGCGAGTTCCCCGATCCCGACAAGCGCGTCATCATCAACGAACTCGTCTGCGAAGGCTGCGGCGATTGCGGCGTGCAGTCGAACTGTGTCTCGGTGCAGCCGGTCGAGACCGAATGGGGCCGCAAGCGCACCATCGACCAGACCAGCTGCAACAAGGACTTCTCCTGCGTGAAGGGCTTCTGTCCCTCGTTCGTCACCGTCTCCGGTGCGAAGCTTAAAAAAGCGACGGGTGTTGCGGGTGCGATGGGCGCGCAAAGTGCGCTGCCCGAGCCGAAACTGCCGGAAGTGAACGGCACCTTCGGCGTCATCATCACCGGCATCGGCGGCACCGGCATCGTGACCATCGCGCAGGTGCTCGGCACCGCGGCGCATATCGAAGGCAAGGCTGCGGGCATCATCGACATGGCGGGTCTCGCGCAGAAGGGCGGCGCGGTCGCCTCGCATCTGCGTCTCGCCAATCACCCGGACGATATCTATGCGATCCGTGTTCCGGCGCGCGGCGCGCATCTGATCCTAGGCGGCGACATCGTGACCGTCGGCTCGAAGAAGGTGCTTTCCTCGATGCGCTCGGGCGAGACCATGGTGGTGGTCAATACGCACGAAACGCTGCCTGGCGACTTCACCCGCAACGCAGATTTCTCGCTGCCGACCGAGCGGTTGAAGCGCGAGATCGCGAAAGCGGCAGATGCCGATCACGCGCATTTCGTGGACGCGACCAAACTCTCCGCGGCCCTCTTTGGCTCGTCGGTGACGCAGAACATGTTCCTCGTGGGCTACGCCTGGCAGCTCGGCGGCCTTCCGATCGGTCATGACGCGATCTTCCGCGCGATCGAACTGAACGGCGAAGCCGTCGAGATGAACAAACAGGCCTTCGAATGGGGCCGGCGTGCCGCGGTCGATCCGCAGTCCGTCGCCAATCTCGCGAAGCCCGCGGAAGTCTCGACGGACGCGCGCGAACTCTCGGAAACGCTCGATCAGGTGATCGCGCGCCGCGAGAAGTATCTCACCGCCTATCAGAACGCGGCTTATGCGAAGCGCTACCGCAATCTCGTGGAGAAAACCCGCGAGGCGGAAGCGAAAGCGATGCCGGGGCAGACTTCGCTCACCGATGCGGTCGCCCGCTATCTCTTCAAGCTGATGGCCTACAAGGACGAATACGAAGTCGCGCGGCTCTACACCGACGGCTCGTTCGCGGAGCAGTTGAAGGCCAGCTTCGACGGCGACCTGAAGAAGAAGGTCTATCTCGCGCCGCCGCTGTTCTCCCGCATCGACCCGAATTCGGGCCGCCCGAGGAAGATCGAATTCGGCGGCTGGATGTTCAAGGCGTTCGGCCTCATGGCGAAGTTCAAGTTCCTGCGCGGCACCGCGCTCGACCTGTTCGGCTATTCGGAAGAGCGCAAAACCGAGCGTAGGCTGATCGCCGAATACGAAACCATGCTCGGCGGCCTGCTCGGCAGGCTCGATGCTTCGAACCACGCGGTTGCGGTGGCGCTTGCAGCGCTACCCGAAAAAATCCGCGGCTTCGGGCCCGTCAAGGCGGCAAGCCTCGTCAAGGCGGAAGCGGAAAAGAAGGCGCTCGCCGCGCGCTTTGATGCCGCGAACGCACAGCCTGTTCAGGCGGCGGCGGAGTAGTCTATCCTTCGCGCATGATTACCGCCGAACGTCTCCGCGAGATCGCTTTCTGGTCCGCGGAGTTGACCGACGAAGAGATCGAGCGCACGCGCCGCGGAATTACCGAAAAGGCTTTCGCGAAGGGCGCCTATATTTGCCACAAGGGCGACAAGCTCGATCCCTGGCTCGGGGTGATCTCGGGTCTCGTCCGGCTCGGCACGGTTTCCCAAAAAGGAAAAACCGTAACGCTCGCCGGCATGCGCGCGGGCATCTGGTTCGGCGAGGGTTCGGTGCTCAAGAAAGAGCCGCGCCAATACGATCTCGTCGCGCTTCGCGACGTGCGGCTTGCGATGATGCCTTCCGCTACCTTTTTCTGGCTTTTCGAGAATAGTGCGGGCTTCAACCGTTTCCTCGTAAAACAATTCAATGAGCGCATCGGACAATTTATCGCGCTCGTCGAGTTCGACCGCTCGCTAGATGCGACGGGCAAAGTTGCACGAAACATCGCGTGGCTTTGCAATCCTGTGCTGGTGCCCAAAGCCGACAACCATCTCGACATCACGCAGGAAGAAATCGGCTTGATTTCGGGTGTGTCCCGCCAGGCGGTCAACGGCGCGCTGCAATTGCTCGAGCAGAAGAAGCTGGTTCGCGCCGGACATGGCGGAATCACCATTCTCGATCTCGAAGCGCTCAGCCGATACGAAGACTGAAAGATTTTGGCGAGGATTAAACGCGGGTTCTTTCGCACTGCGAAAGAAAACCTGACGCGGCATCCATAGCCAATCCCGGCCCGGTTTGTCTGTCAAGTGAAGCATTGTGGGAGTATGATTTTCGTCCACTCTGCTACGACAACAAAGCATGGCACCGGCACGAACGCCGGAGCCGAACAATGCAAGCGCGGTCAACGCGTCAGGTTTCGGGGAGAGAATTCATGGCGCAGCACGCCATCGACAAAAGCGTCGATACGTTTCCGAAATTTCTGCTGGTGAACGCGCGCGAGCGCGGGGAACGCCCTGCCATTCGCGAAAAGGATCTCGGTATCTGGCAGACCTGGACCTGGGCGCAGGTCAAGGATGAAGTCAAAGCGCTTGCGCTCGGCCTGAAAGAGCTCGGCATCGAGCGCGGCGACAAGGTCGCGATCATCGGTTCCAACAAACCGCGGCTCTACTGGTCGATGTGCGCGACCCAATCCATCGGCGGCATCCCGGTGCCGGTCTATCAGGACGCGGTCGCCGAGGAGATGGTGTTCGTTCTGCAACACGCCGGCGCGAAAGTTGCGATCGTCGAGAACCAGGAGCAGGTCGACAAGGTTCTTTCCGTGTCCGACCGCCTGTCTTCGATCACGCATGTGATCTACGACGAGCCGCGCGGGCTTCGCGACTACGACCATACGCGCCTGAAGTGGCTCAACGAAGTCCAGGAAATCGGCCGCAAGGCAGCCGGGTCGAAATATTCCGGCGATGCCTGGGAAAAAATGATCGCGGAGGGCAAGGGCTCCGACATCGCCGTCATTCTCTACACCTCCGGCACGACCGGAAATCCGAAAGGCGTGATGCTGACCTACGACTCGGTCGTCATCAGCTCGCAGAATGCGAATGCCTTCGATCATCTGACCGAGAAGGAAGAAGTCATCGCCTATCTGCCGATGGCGTGGGTCGGCGACCACATCTTCTCTTACGCGCAGTCTTATGTCGCGGGCTACACGGTGAACTGCCCGGAGAGTCCGGAGACGATTATCGAAGACCGCCGCGAAATCGGCACAAGCTACGCCTTCGCGCCGCCGCGCGTGTACGAGAACCTGCTCACGCTCACCATGGTGCGCATGGAAGATGCCGGACGCTTCAAGCGCGGCATGTTCCATTATTTCCTGAATCACGCGCGCAAGTGGGGCGAAAAAATTCTGAACAAGGAGCCGGTTCCGCTCGGCGCGCGGCTCAAATACTGGCTCGGCGAGTTGCTCGTCTACGGCCCGATGAAGAACCGCTACGGCTTCACGAATGTGCGCGTGGCCTACACCGCAGGCGAAGCGATCGGCCCGGAGATCTTCCGCTACTACCGCTCGCTCGGCATCAATCTCAAGCAGCTCTACGGCCAGACCGAAGCGGCCGTCTACATCACCGCGCAGCCGGACGGCGAGATTTACGCCGACACCGTCGGCAAGCCGTCGCCGGATGTCGAGATCAAGATCGAGCCCTCCGGCGAAGTTCTGTTCCGCTCGCCGGGCGTTTTCGCGGGCTATTACAAGGACCCCGATAAAACCGCAGAGACGAAAACACCGGACGGCTGGGTGAAGAGCGGCGACGCCGGCTTCTTCGATCCGAAGACCGGGCATCTGAAGATCATCGATCGCGCGAAGGACGTCGGCAAACTTAACGACGGCACGCTGTTCGCACCGAAATACATCGAGAACAAGCTCAAGTTCTATCCGAACATCAAGGAAGCGGTCGCGCTCGGCAACAGCCGCGACTTTGTCACCGTGATGCTGAACATCGATCTCGTGTCGGTCGGTTCCTGGGCCGAGCGCAACAACGTGATCTACGGCTCCTATCAGGAGCTCGCGGCGCATCCGCGCGTCTATCAGATGCTGGCCGAACACGTCGACGAAGTGAACAAGTCGCTTTCCGAAGAAGGGCCGATGGCGGGCGCGCAGATCAAGCGCTTCCTGATCCTGCACAAGGAACTCGACGCCGACGACGGCGAGCTTACGCGCACTCAGAAGGTGCGGCGCGGCTTCATCGCCGAGCGCTACGGCCCGCTTGCCGAAGGTCTCTATAACGGCGCGAAGGAAGTCGGCATCACGACCGAACTTACCTTCGAAGACGGCCGCAAGGGCACGGTTTCGGCGCGTGTGAAAATCCAGGACATGAAGACCCTCCCGCCGGCAGCGGCGCCAATGGACAAGGCAGCATGAGAGCGCCCGACGAAACCACGATCAAGGCCGGGCAGACGCTGCTTTCGGTTCAGAACGTTTCGCTGTCGTTCGGCGGCGTGAAGGCGATCCGCGACGTTTCCTTCGACATCAAGAAGGGGGAAATCCGCGCGATCATCGGCCCGAACGGCGCCGGCAAGACTTCGATGCTGAACGTCATCAACGGCTTCTATCATCCGCAGGAAGGCGAGATCACTTTCAAGGGCGTGAAGCGCAAGAAAATGCGCCCGCACGACGCTGCGACCGGCGGCATCGCGCGCACGTTCCAGAACGTTGCGCTGTTCCGCTCGATGACGACGCTCGACAACATCATGGCGGGCCGCACGCTGAGGATGAAAAAGAATTTCTTCTGGCAGCTGCTGCGCTATGGCCCTGCCGAACAGGAAGAGATCGAGCATCGCCGCAAGGTCGAGGAGATCATCGACTTCCTCGAAATTCAGCACATCCGCCGCGTGCCGGTGGGTCGGCTGCCTTACGGCTTGCAGAAGCGCGTCGAACTCGGCCGCGCGCTCGCGATGGAGCCGGAACTCCTTCTGCTCGACGAGCCCATGGCCGGCATGAACCTCGAAGAGAAAGAGGACATGTGCCGCTATGTGATCGACGTGAACAATCACTACGGCACCACGATCGCGCTGATCGAGCACGACATGGGGGTCGTGATGGACCTCGCGAACCGCGTGGTCGTGCTCGACTACGGCCAGAAGATCGCCGACGGCACGCCGGACGAAGTGAAATCCAATCAGGCCGTGATCGACGCCTATCTCGGCGTCGCGCACTAACGGGTAATCGAAGATGCTCTGCGTAAAACCCTACAACATGCTCTGCAAGATCTTCGTGATCCCGTTCTACGAGATGTGGGAGCTTCCCGACATCTTCGTGCAGACGCTCTGGGAGGGACTGGTCGGCGGCACGCTCTATTCGCTGATCGCGCTAGGCTTCGTGCTCGTGTTCAAAGCATCCGGCGTGTTCAACTTCGCGCAGGGCATCATGGTCGTGTTCGCGGCGCTCTCGCTCGTCGGCCTGCACACGATCGGCGTACCGGCATTTCTCGCGCTCGCGCTCGCCGCTCTCATTATGCTTGTGCTCGCGATATCGGTGGAGCGCGTGGTGCTGCGGCCGCTGGTGAACCAGCCCGACATCATTCTGTTCATGGCGACCTTCGGGCTCACCTACTTTCTGATCGGGTTCGGCGAACTGATCTTCGGCGGCGATCCGAAGGTGATGATTACGAAGCAGCTTTACATTCCGACCGGTACCATCTCGATCCCGTTTGCGGGCGGCGCCGTCGAACTGCAAAAGCTCGACATCACGGCGATGGTCGTCGCAAGTACGATGGTCGGGGTGCTCGCGGTCTTCTTTTCGAAAACACGCATCGGCCGCGCGCTTCGGGCAGTGGCGGACAGCCACAAGGCGGCGCTCTCGGTCGGCATCTCGCTGAACCAGATCTGGATCATCGTCTGGTTTGCGGCCGGTCTGGTTGCGCTGGTCACGGGAATCATGTGGGGCGCGCGCTCCGAGGTTTCGTTCGCACTCGAGATCGTCGCGCTGAAGGCGCTGCCGGTGCTGATCCTCGGCGGCTTCACCTCGATCCCCGGCGCCATCGTCGGCGGTCTCATCATCGGCATCGGCGAGAAGGTCGGAGAACTTTACTGGGGGCCGCTGTTTGGCCGCGGTATCGAGAGCTGGCTCGCTTACATGATCGCGCTCGCTTTCCTGCTGTTCCGCCCACAAGGGCTGTTCGGCGAGAAGATCATCGAGCGCGTGTAGGAAAGTACGAAGATGTTTTATCGCGAAGCCGGACAATTCAAGACCAACTACCGCGCGGATATGGCGGTGTTTCCGATCAGTCAGGACCGGATCGGCATCGCGATCATTCTGATCGTCGCGTTCGGGGTGATCCCGTTCACCGCCAGCGACTTCATGCTGCACGCGATCATGATCCCGTTCCTGATCTTCTCGCTTGCCACGATCGGGCTGAACATTCTCACCGGCTACACCGGGCTCTTGTCGCTTGGCACCGGCGCGTTCATGGGGGTCGGCGCGTATTCCTGCTACAAGCTCGCGACCGTTTTCCCCGGCGTGCACATTCTGGTGTGGGTGGTCGTGTCGGGATTTTTCTCGGCTGCGATCGGCATGGTGTTCGGCCTGCCTTCGCTGCGGATCAAGGGTTTCTATCTCGCAGTCGCGACGCTTGCCGCGCAGTTCTTCCTGTCCTGGTGCTTCATTCGAATCCCGTGGCTCGTAAATTACAACGTGTCGAACGCGATCGAGGTTCCGCGCCGCTCCCTGTTCGGCGTTCCGGTTACCGGGCCCGAGGCGCAGCCCGTCACGCGCTACCTCGTCGTCTTGACCATCGTGGTGGTGCTGACCTGGATTGCGTCCAATCTCGTGCGGGGCCGCATCGGCCGCATGTGGATGGCGGTGCGCGACATGGACATTGCCGCCGAGCTCATGGGCATCAGGCTCCTGAATACGAAGCTGCTCGCGTTCGCCGTGTCCTCATTCTATTGCGGCGTGGCCGGTGCGATGCTCGTGTTCCTCTATTACGGCAGCGCCGAAGCGACCGCGTTCTCGATCAACCAGAGTTTTGCCATTCTTTCGATGGTCATCATCGGCGGTCTCGGCAGCCTGGTCGGCTCGTTCATGGGCGCGGCACTCATCTTCACGCTGCCGATTCTTTTGCCGCAGCTGATGGGCAGCCTGGGGCTTCCGATCCAGTCTGCGACCGCCGAACACATTACTTTCATGGTGGTCGGCGCGCTGATCGTCTTCTTCCTGATCGTCGAGCCGCACGGATTGGCGCGGCTCTGGCAGATCGCGAAGCAGAAGCTGAGGGTGTGGCCCTACCCCTATTAAGGGGCGAAGAATTCCCGCGTGTTGTGAGGCGCTCGAGACCTCATACCGCGCGGAATACCGGCGCCGACGCCAGGCGCAGGCGAGACAAGACCGGACGCGAAGCTCTTCGTGCCCGGAAAATTGAGGAGGAAAGAAAATGCGAATGAAAGGACTTCTGGTCGGCGCGGTGCTCGCCTCGACGGCGGCAATGCCCGCCTTCGTATCGAGCGCTGCCGCGCAGGACTCGATTTATGTTCCGCTGTTCTCGTATCGCACCGGCCCGTTCGCCAACTCGGGTATTCCGATCGCGAACGGCATGTCCGACTACCTGAACATGCTGAACGAGCGCGACGGCGGCATCAACGGCGTCAAGCTTACCGTTGAAGAATGCGAAACCGGCTACAACACCGAGAAGGGTGTTGCCTGCTACGAATCCACCAAATCGAAAAACCCGGTCGTGACGAACCCGTATTCGACCGGCATCACGCTGCAACTTATCCCGAGAGCGGCAGTCGACAAGATCCCGGTGCTGTCGATGGCCTACGGTCTGTCGGCTTCGGCAGTCGGTCAGGACTTCCCGTGGGTGTTCAATCCGCCCGCGACCTACTGGGATGGTCTGTCGATGATCATCAAGTACATCGCGGACAAGGAAGGCGGTCTCGACAAGCTCAAGGGCAAGACCATCGGCTATATCTTCTTCGACGGCGGTTACGGCCGCGAGCCGCTTCCGCTGCTCGAAATTTTCGCGAAGAAGTACGGCTTCGAGACGAAGCTCTATCCGGTGCCGCCGGCGGAAATGCAGAACCAGTCGGGCCAGTGGCTCAACGTCCGCAAGGACAAGCCGGACTGGATGATCATGTGGGGTTGGGGTGCAATGAACCCGACCGCCGTGAAAGAAGCCGCGCGCATCAAGTACCCGATGGACAAGTTCGTCGGCATCTGGTGGTCGGGCGGCGACGACGACGCGCGTCCTGCCGGCGACGACGCCAAGGGCTATCTGACGCTGAACTTCAACGGCGTCGGCTCGCAGTATCCCGCGGTACAGGACATCGTGAAACATGTCGTGTCCAAGGGTAAGTCGCAGACCCAGCCCGACAAGGTTGGCGAGAATCTCTACAACCGCGGCATCTACAACTCGGTGCTGATCGCGGAAGCGATCCGCAACGCGCAGAAGATCACCGGCAAGAAGGTGGTCAACGGCGAGGATGTGCGCCGCGGCTTCGAGTCGCTGACCATCACGCAGGCGCGCTGGAAAGAACTGGGCCTCGAAGGTTTCGGTGCCCCGATCACCGGCGTGAATTGCGCGGATCACAACGGTCACCATGCCGCTTACATGCAGCAGTGGAACGGAAAGAACTGGGTAAAGATCTCCGACTGGATCGCGCCCATGAAGGAAGAAGTTCGTCCGCTGCTCGAGGCTGCGTCAAAGGACTACGTTTCCAAGAACGCAGGCTGGCCGAAGCGTACCGAAAGCTGCGACAAGCCTTCCTAACCGACGCCAAAAATCCCCGCCCTCGAAAGAGGGCGGGGGTCTTCCCATCAAGGATTTTTCGTCATGTCCGCGACCGCAGCGCAATCGAGCAGCGACAACATCCTCGCCATCAACAATATCGAGGTGATCTACGATCATGTGATCCTCGTCCTGAAGGGTGTTTCCCTCAATGTGCCGAAGAAAGGCATCGTCGCCATTCTCGGGGCGAACGGCGCAGGCAAGACCACGACGCTGAAAGCGATCTCCAACCTGCTGCACGCCGAACGCGGCGAAGTGAGCAAGGGATCGATCCATTTCGACGGCAAGGAGATTCACGACCAGTCGCCGAACGAACTCGTGCGCCAGGGCTGCATCCAGGTGATGGAAGGGCGGCATTGCTTCGCCCATCTCACCATCGAGGAGAATCTGCTCACCGGCGCTTTCACACGCCGCGACGGCCGCGCTGCGATCAAGCGCGACATGGAGCGCGTCTACGAATATTTCCCTCGCCTGCGCGAACGTAAGAATTCGCTTGCAGGCTATACCTCCGGCGGCGAGCAGCAGATGTGCGCGGTAGGGCGCGCGCTGATGTCGCGTCCGAAGCTGATCCTGCTCGACGAGCCCTCGATGGGTCTTGCGCCACAGATCGTCGAGGAAATTTTCGACATCGTCCGCGATCTGAACGCCAAGGAAGGCGTCACTTTCCTGTTGGCGGAGCAGAACACCAATATGGCGCTGAAATACGCGCAATACGGTTATATCCTCGAGAACGGCCGCATCGTGCTCGACGGCGACGCGAAATCGCTGCGCGACAACGAGGACGTGAAGGAATTCTATCTCGGCGTCTCCGGCGCCGGCCGCAAATCCTTCCGCGACGTGAAGCACTACAAGCGCCGCAAGCGCTGGCTCGCGTGAGTGCCGTAATGTCCGGGCATTACGACAAGCTGGAAACCCGCAGCGCTTCGGAACGCGAAAGCGATCTGTTCGCGCGTCTGCCTTCGCTCGTCTCGACGGCGCTGAAAGCGCCGGGCTGGCAAGAGCACTTGAAAGGCGTCGATCCGAAAGCCGTGACGTCGCGGGAGGCGCTCGCAAAGTTGCCGGTGATGCGCAAGTCCGCGCTGCCTCTGATGCAGAAGGCTTCGCCCCCGTTCGCGGGCTTCGTGCCGGCTCCGGTTTCTTCCTTCGGCAGACTGTTCACGTCGCCGGGACCGATCTTCGAGCCCGAGGGCAAAGAGAACGATCCGTGGGGTGCCGCCCGCTCGCTGTTCGCCGCGGGCTTTCGCCCGGGCGACATCGTGCTGAATACTTTTTCGTATCACATGACGCCGGGCGGGTTCATCCTCGACTCCGCCGCGCGTGCGTTGGGATGCCCCGTGATTCCGGCGGGTCCCGGGCAGACCGAGATGCAGCTTGAGATGATCGCGCATCTGAAGCCCACCGGTTACACCGGCACGCCGGATTTTCTGAAGATCCTGCTGGATGCCGCGAAAACCGCTGGCCGCGATGTTTCCTGCATCAGGAAAGCGCTGGTTTCGGGCGCGGCCTTTCCGCCTTCGTTGCAGGCCGAGGTGAAGTCGCGCGGTGTGGACGCCTATCAGACCTACGCCATCGCGGACGGCGGCGTGGTCGCTTACGAATCTCCTGCTCGCGAGGGCCTGATCGTAAACGAGGACGTTCTCGTCGAGATCGTGCGCCCGGGCACGGGCGATCCGGTTGCCGAAGGGGAAGTCGGCGAGATCGTCGTTACATTCTTCCACGAGCAGCACCCCTGGATCAGGCTTGCGACCGGCGACCTGTCCGCCGTGCTGAAGGGCGCTTCGCCCTGCGGCCGCACGAACGCGCGCATCAAAGGCTGGATGGGCCGCGCCGACCAGACCACCAAGGTCAAAGGCATGTTTGTCCGTCCCGAGCAGGTGGCGGAACTTTCGAAACAGTACCCTTCGCTGAAAAAGCTCCGCCTCGTCGTCACGCGCGAGAACGAGCAGGACGCGATGACGCTGCGCGCGGAAAGCGCGAACGGCGGCGCCGATCTTTCGGAGAAGGTGGCTGCAACCTTGCAGGCGGTGACCAAGCTCAAGGGGCGGGTCGAGATCGTCGCAGTCGGCTCGCTGCCGAACGACGGCAAGGTGATCTCGGACGAGCGGGGGTAATTTTTCTCATTATCCTTCGAGACGCGGCCTTTCAGGCCGCTCCTCAGGATGAGGCCTCAATCCTCATGGTGAGGAGCGCCGAAGGCGCGTCTCGAACCATGAGGTCGCAGATCAGCGCGAAATAATCCGGCCTTCCGCGACCGTCTTCACCGTCCCGAGCGATTTCAGATACCACACCACCTCGTTCGCAAGCAGCGGCGCGTCGGCATCCGGTGTTACACGCTTTGCCGCGCGGAAGGTCGCATAGTCGTCGCCGCCACGTGCAAGGAAGTCGAGAATTGCGACGCGATAGACGCGCGCGGGTTCGACCGGCTTGCCCGCGATCTCCAGCGAGATCACGCGCTTGCGCATCGGCTGCTTCGGATCGAACACGATCTTCATGCCGGAAATCTGCGGGAAGCGCCCCGCCGGCACCGGCACCTGCGCGAGACCGTTCTCCATCGCAAGCAGAAGATCCGTCCCCGAAATTTCGACGACCACGACGCGGTTGTTGAAGGGGAGTTCGGCGAGAATATCCTTGAGGCGGATTTCCGATCCGGGCGCATAGACTTTTCCTGCGCGGATGCCGCCGCCGTTGATGACGGCCGCATCGGCCTTCATGGAAACGCGCATCGCATCGGCGAAAAGATTGCCGATCGCCGCTTCGCGGGTGCGGATGGTAGAGTTCCGGCTGTCGAGCTCGACCGCGGTCTTCGCGATGACAACTTCCGCCTCGCGCGAAAAATCTTCCTGATAGCGCGAGACTGCCGCGGCCATCTCCGGGTCGGGCGTAACGTCCGCCGTATCGATCGCGCGGAATTTCGGCCACCAGGTCGCTACGCGCCTGTCGCCGCGCATGGCCACGGAAATGTCGATGTCGATGCAGGTGACATAAATCGCGTCGTAGCCGGACTCCACGATGCCGACTTGCCCGTCATACTGGATGAACAGATCGTGCGTGTGGCCGGTGAGCAGCAGCTCCGCAGCCTGCGCGAACTGCAAGAGGAATGCGTCGCCCCGGTCGCAATGCAGCACCGCGCAGACGAAATCCGCGCCTTCCTTGCGCAGGAGTGCCGCCTGTTCTTTGGTCGTCTCGACGCAGGGGAGAAATTGCAGATCCTCCGGCGAAGAAAGCCGCGCGGATTTCTCATAGGCGATTCCGGTCAGGCCCAGCTTCACGCCGTCGAAGTCGAAGATCGCGCGGTCCTTGTGTCCCGGCACGGGCTTGCCGTTCGCAAGCCGGAGGTTCGCGCCATAGAGCGGAAACTTCGCCTCGCGCATGCGCTCGAGAAAGGTGTCGCGGCCGAAATCGAATTCGTGATTGCCGGCCACGAAAATATCCGGCGCAATCATGTTGGTCAGCGCGACGATGTGCTTGCCGCGGTCGAAACCGGACATCAGCGAAGGCGAAAGCGTGTCGCCGCCGTGGGCGACGATTACGTTCTTGTGCTTGGCGCGTTCGGCCTTGACCACGGCCGCGAGCCGCGCAAATCCGCCCCGCGCCTTGCCGTCGCCGAGCACCTGCTCGTTCATGAGGTAGAAATCGTTGAAGAGAACGAAGGTCAGCTTGGTCGCAGCAACGGGCTGTGCCCATGCCGGCCTCCAGTTCCCGAACGGGGCAAGGAAGGCAGAAAGGGTGGCGAGAAAGCCGCGGCGCGAAAGCATGGGTCAAGTGCTACGTTGTGTCTCTGCCGCTCCTTGTGCATCGGCGGCCGTACTCTTCTATATTGCTGCGGCATGAAAATCGAACCCGCCCGGCGGTCGCCCGACCACCCAGCCATTACCCCCCGAATCGGCGTGCTCCTCGTCAATCTCGGCACGCCCGACGCCACCGACTACTGGTCGATGCGGCGCTATTTGAAGGAGTTTCTGTCCGACCACCGCGTGATCGAGGCGCCGCGCGCGCTGTGGTGGTTCGTGCTGAACGTGATCATTCTCTCGAAGCGTCCGCAGGCCAAGGGCCGCGACTATGACAAGATCTGGAATCGCGAGAAAAACGAAGGTCCGCTGAAGACGATCACGCGCTCGCAGAGCGAAAAACTTGCGGCCTCTTTTGCGGGTAACGACAGGCTCGTTTTCGACTGGGCGATGCGCTACGGCAATCCGTCGATTGCGTCGCGCCTCCGGTATCTTCAGGAACAAGGATGCGACCGCATCCTGATCGTGCCGCTCTATCCGCAGTACGCGGCGGCGACAACTGCGACTGTGGCGGACAAGGCGTTCGATGCGCTGAAAGAGATGCGCTGGCAGCCCGCGATCCGGATCGCGCCGCCGTGGCATGACGACCCGGTCTATATCGAGGCGGTGACCGATGCGTTGCAGGCCGAGCTTGCCAGGCTCGCGTGGAAGCCGGACGTGATCCTTTCCTCCTTCCACGGCGTGCCGCTTGAGTATCTGCTGAAGGGCGATCCCTATTACTGCCAGTGCGCGAAGAGCGCGCGCCTAATGCGCGAGCGGCTCGGATTGAACGACCAGCAGTTCGCAACGACGTTCCAGTCTCGTTTCGGTAAGGACGAATGGCTCCAGCCTTACACCGATAAGACGGTGGAAGCACTTGCGAAGTCCGGCGTGAAGAACCTGGCGGTCGTCACGCCGGGGTTCGTCGCCGATTGCCTCGAGACCATCGAAGAGATCGGGATGGAAAACAGGGATATCTTCCTGGAGAACGGCGGCGAGAATTTCGCGGCAATTCCTTGCCTCAACGATTCGGAGCCCGGAATAAAGGTCATCCGTCACGTGGTCGCGCGGGAGCTTATGGGCTGGCTCTGACGGAATCGTGAGAATCGGCGATACTTGCGGACGCGCCCAGCCCGCGCCATGTTTGCAGCCAGTCGCGGAATACCTGCGCTGGGAGGCGCTCCATGGACGGCTTCAGCATTTTCGTTCTGGTTATCCTGATCATCGCGGTCTCGACCGTCTTCGCAGGCGTTAAGACCGTTCCGCAGGGCTATCACTATACTGTCGAGCGGTTCAGCCGTTACACGACGACCATGACATCGGGTCTCAATTTCATCGTGCCCTTCATCGACCGCATCGGGTCGAAAGTGAACATGATGGAGCAGGTGCTCGACGTCCCGACGCAGGAAGTCATCACCAAGGACAACGCAACCGTCGCAGTCGACGGGGTCGCGTTCTATCAGGTGTTCGACGCCGCGCGCGCAAGCTACGAGGTGACCGACCTCAATCGTGCGATCCTGAATTTGATCATGACCAATATCCGTACCGTGATGGGTTCGATGGATCTCGATATGCTCCTGTCGCACCGCGACGAGATCAACGATCGCCTGCTCAAGGTCGTCGACGCGGCGTCCTCAGTCTGGGGCGTGAAGATCACGCGCGTCGAAATCAAGGACATTGTGCCGCCGGCCGACCTCGTCGCGGCGATGGGCCGCCAGATGAAGGCCGAACGCGAGAAGCGCGCGGTCATTCTGGAGGCGGAAGGCCAGCGCCAGTCGGAAATCCTGCGTGCCGAAGGCGAGAAGCAGTCGCAGATTCTCGAAGCGGAAGGCCGCCGCGAAGCGGCCTATCGCGACGCCGAAGCGCGCGAGCGTCTTGCGGAAGCCGATGCGAAGGCGACGACCGTGCTGAGCCAGGCGGTCGCAGGCGGTCAGGCGTCGGCGCTGAACTACTACATCGCCGAGAAATATGTGAAGGCGATGGAAGAGTTTGCGCGCTCGCCGAACCAGAAGGTCTTCATGCTGCCCTATGAAGCGACGGCGATCCTCGGTTCGCTCGGCGGCATCGCCGAACTGTCGAAGTCCGTATTCGGCCCGAATGCGGGACCTGCGGGCGGCAACGCGCCGACCGGCCCGCGCCGCAGCGGCTCCTGAGGGGTTCGGCCATGAATTTCCTCGCGCAGCTCGGAAACTGGAACTGGTTTATCGTGGGCGGGCTTCTGCTCGCGCTCGAAGTGATGGTGCCCGGCACCTTCATGCTTTGGCTCGGGCTTGCTGCCATCGCGACCGGCGTCATCGGCTGGATCGTGTCGATGAGCTGGCAGGTGCAGATCGTGATCTTCGCGATCCTCTCCGTGATTTCGGTCCTGCTCGGCCGCCGCTTCTATCCCACGGTGGTAACGGAAACCGACAAGCCTTTCCTCAATCGCCGCGCGGACGCCTTCGTCGGCCGCGTGTTCACGCTGGACGAGCCGATCGTGCACGGCAGCGGGCGCGTGCGGATCGACGACACCACATGGCGCGTTTCCGGTCCGGATTGCCCGGCGGGATCGAAAGTCCGTGTTGAGAAAGCGGACGGCGCGACGCTGATCGTTGCGCCTGCGGGTTAAGCCACGCCGATCCTGAGCAGATCGTGCAGGTGCACGAGGCCGACCGGCTTCTTGTTTTCGACGACGAAAAGTGCGGTGATGTTCGAGGCGTTCAACTGCTGCAACACTTCGGACGCGAGCTGATCGGGCGCCGCCGACTTCGGGTCCTTCGTCATCACGTCATCGACCTTCGAGCTCAGAAGATCCGGCCGCATGTGACGGCGCAGGTCGCCGTCGGTGACGATGCCGGTGAGGCTGCCGGCGCCGTCGAGAACGCCGACGCAGCCGAAGCCCTTGGCCGACATTTCCACGATCGCGTTCGACATCGGGGTCCCGCTTCCGACGAGCGGAAGTTTCGCGCCCGCATGCATGATGTCGCGGATGAAGGTGAGGCTCGCGCCGAGTTTGCCGCCGGGATGCAGCGCCTTGAAGTCGAGTGCGGTGAAGCCGCGGCTCTCCAGCAGCGCGACAGCGAGCGCATCGCCGAGCGCGAGCTGCATCAGGGCCGAAGTCGTCGGCGCAAGTCCATGCGGGCAGGCTTCCTGCACGGCCGGAAGGATCAGTGAAATGCTCGCGGCTTTCGCGAGCGCGGAACTCGGCTGCGAGGTGATCGCAATCAGCGCGACACGGAAGCGCTTCGCGTAATCGATCAGGTCGCGCAGTTCCGCTGTCTCTCCCGACCAGGAAAGCGCGAGAATGATGTCGGTCTTGTCGGAGATGACGCCGAGGTCGCCGTGGCTCGCTTCGCCCGGGTGCACGAAATAGGCGGGCGTGCCGGTCGAGGAAAGCGTGGACGCGATCTTGCGGCCGACGTGCCCGCTCTTGCCCATGCCGGTCACGATTACGCGGCCGTTTTCTCCGCGCGGGCCGGATACGGCGCGGATTTTCTCCACAGCATCCGAGAAACTCCGGCCCAGTTCGCCCTCAAAGGCCTTGGCCAGAGCCGTGAGGCCGTTCGCCTCGGTCGAGAACGTCCGGAGCGCGGAGGCGGCATGCGCAGAAGCGGGCGTCTCAGCCGTGGTTTTGCTGGGCTTTTGCATCGGATCCTTGGGCGGCTCTTTGGGCCACTTTCGGCCCGGAACAGCGCGATTCCCTAGCACGGGGCGAGGCCGGGAGGCCAACCGCGGCCGGCCCCACAACGAAGCTTTAACCATGCCCGTTTTACCTTCGTTAACCATCCAAGCCATTCTCGGGCCAAGCCTTTGCCGGATTGTACCTCGTCACGGATGCCGGTTTTTGGATGCTGGCGGGCTTTGTCTGCCGGCCTCTGCGCGCTCGCGTTCGCGGGTGCTGCTTTCGCGCAAAGCGACGAAGCGCTTCTCCAGAAGAAGAAAGGGCCGCCGCAGACGGTCGTCGAGAACCTGATCGACTCGCCGCGCATCACCGGCAGCGTGCCCTCGAACGGTGCGGGCGACACCGGCTTCGTTTCTCAGAAAAAGAAAACGCCGCCGAAGAAGGGTCAGGCGCAGAAGCAGACAAAGAAGAAAAGCGCGAGTGCACCGCAAGTACCGGATGCGAGCCTTGCGGCGCGCAACCCGTCGCTCCTGCGCGTGCAGACGGTAGAGCCGGAAATTACCGGCTCGGTCTCGCCGCTGCGCAAGCGCCGCCTGCCGCCCGAAGAAGAGCCCTTCGGGCCTGTCGGCTTCTATTCCGGTGCGTTTCTCGTGAAGCCGAGCATCGAATTGCAGAGCGGTTACGATTCGAACGCGGAACGGGTGACCGACGGCAAAGGCTCCTGGTTCAATACGCTGCTCGGCGCGGTGAACGCGCAGTCGCAATGGCAGCGGCACGAGCTCGTGCTCGACCTGCGCGGCACGCATACGAAATACTATGACGTAGACGGGGCCGACCGGCCGGAAGTGCAGGCGAACCTGCGCGGGCGCGTGGATGTTTCCTCGCAGACCAAGATCGAGCTCGAGAGCAAATTCGCCCTCACGACCGAAAATCCTGGCAGCCCCGATGCCGTCGCCGCCGTGCGGCGCCAGCCGAATGTCTATGGCTTCGGCCAGACCGCGGCGCTGGTGCAGCGTTTCAACCGCTTCGAGATTACGACCGGCGTCGGCATCGAGCGCAACGTCTACGAGAACGCCGAGCTTACGAATGGCGCGGTGACGAGCCTCGCGGATCGCGACTACAACGCCTATTCGGCGCGGCTGCGTGGCGCCTACGAACTGTCGCCCGACGTGAAGCCGTTCGTCGAAGCGAACGTCGACCGGCGCGAGCGCGACCTGCCGGTGGATTTCAGCGGTCTCCGGCGCGACTCCGACGGCTACGCGCTGAAGACCGGCATCACTTTCGGCCGCAAGGAATGGCTGTTCGGCGAAGTCTCCGCAGGTGTCGCGCACCGGACCTATGCCGATGCGACGTTGCAGGACATCACCGGCCTAATCTTCGACGCGCAACTGACCTGGCTCGCGACCGGGCTCACCACGTTCAAGTTCAACGCGGCCTCCGGCATCGACGAAACGTCGGTCGCAGGCGCTTCCGGCGTGCTGCGTCACGAGGTGAAGCTCACGGTCGATCACGCCCTGCGCCGCTGGCTGACCGGCACGCTGGGTGTCGGCTGGCTGCGGGAAGATTACGAAGGAACTACGCCGGTTAACGATTATTTACGAATTTCCGCTGCATTGACGTATTCGCTGAACCGCTCGCTCGCGCTGAAGGCCGAGTATCGCAACGAACACTTCCTCTCGAGCGTGCCGGGGCAGGACTACACGGCGAATATCGGGCTCATCGGAATCCGCTTGCAGCGATAAGTCCGCCGCCGTTCTCGCGAGGTTTGTGCTGCGTATCGGCGAGGACGAGATGAAGGCTTTTGCATTTTTTTTGCGCGTATCCGCGGTCGCGGCCTGTGCCGCCCTTTCCGCATGCGCGAGCGATCCGGCGACCACGCAAAGCGCGGTCGAGCCGATCCGCGCGCCACGGCTCCCCGGCAAACAGGCGAACCAGCCCGCGCAGCATCCGGCGATGACGCCGGAGGCAATCAGCGCCGATGCCGCGAAGTTCCGCCAGTGCATCGCCTCGCTCGGCGCGCAGGCAACGCAACGCGGTATTCCGCACGCGGTCTATAACCGGGAGACGCGGGACCTCGATCCCGACATGAAGATCCTGGAGCTGATGGATCGCCAGCCCGAATTCACCAAGGCGGTGTGGGATTACATCGATCAGCTCGTCGCGGAGCGGCGCATCACTCAGGGCCGCGAGCTGTTCGCGCAGAACCGTGCGGTCTTTCAGCGGATCGAGCGGACCTACGGTATCGATCCTTATGTGGTGGCGGCGATCTGGGGGATCGAATCGAATTTTGGCGCCAACCGCGGCGATCGCGATGTGATCCGTTCGACCGGCACGCTCGCCTGCATCGGGCGCAGGCAGGAGTTTTTCCGCGCCGAGTTTCTGGCGGCGGTCGAGATCGTCGTGCGCGGCGACATTCAGCGCGAACGCTTCAAGGGTTCCTGGGCCGGCGCATTCGGCCAGACCCAATTCATGCCGACGACGTTCAAGCGGCTCGCGGCCGACTTCAACGGCGACGGGCGGCGCGATCTCGTAGATACGGTGGCCGATGCGCTCGCTTCGACGGCGAACAATCTTTCGAAGAACGGCTGGCAGCGCGGTATCAGCTGGGGCTACGAAGTGAAGCTGCCGCGCAATTTCAATTACGCGCAGGCGAGCCGGAACGTGAAGAAGTCCGCGCAGGAATGGACTTTGCTCGGCGTCCGCCGCGTGCGCAACGAGGCGCTGCCGAATGTGCACGGCTACATTCTCGCGCCCGCAGGCGCGCGCGGCCCCGCGTTCCTGATGACGCGGAACTTCGAAGTGATCCTTCGCTACAATCCGGCGGATGCTTATGCGCTTGCGATCGGCCATCTTGCCGACCGCATTCGCGGCGGCAGGCCGTTCGATGGCGACTGGCCGCGCGGCGAGCAGGTGCTGTCGCGGGCCGAGCGTGTGGAATTGCAGGAACGGCTGTCCGCGCTCGGACTCTACAACGGCGCGATCGACGGCAAGCTCGATGAGCAGACGCGCGCCGCACTTGCGGCCTATCAGCGGCGGAACGGCTTCACGCCGGACTCTTTCGCGACGGCTTCGGTGCTGGAGCGTATGCGGCAGGCCCGGTAGTCCGCGCGTCTCACGACGTCATCGTCATGCCCACGCTTGTCGCGAGCATGACGAGTTCCTTGCTAGCGCGGCAGTGTGGTCTCGCCCATCAGGAACTTGTCGACCGAATGCGCGGCCTGACGGCCTTCGCGGATCGCCCATACGACGAGCGATTGTCCGCGGCGCAGGTCGCCACAGGCGAAGATCTTTTCCTTTGACGACTTGTAGTCGCTGACATTCGCCTTGACGTTGCCGCGCTGGTCGAGATCGACACCGAGGTCCTTCACCATGCCCTCGTGAATGGGGCTGACGAAGCCCATCGCAAGCAACACGAGATCGGCGTCGAGATCGAACTCGGAGCCCTTGACCGGCTGCATCTTCGCATCAACGCGAATGCAGCGCAGCTTCTTCACCTTGCCGCCTTCGCCGATGAACGACTGCGTCATCACCGAGAACTCGCGCTCCGCGCCTTCTTCCTGCGAAGAGGAAGTGCGCAGCTTCAGCGGCCAGTCCGGCCACACCATCAGCTTGTTCTCTTTTTCCGGCGGCATCGGCAGGATTTCGAGTTGCGTCACCGACTTCGCGCCCTGACGGATCGAGGTGCCGATGCAGTCGGAGCCGGTGTCGCCGCCGCCGATCACGATGACATGCTTGCCGCCGGCGAGAATGTCCTTCGCGCCGTCGAGCGGTTCGCTCGATACGCGGCGGTTCTGCTGCGGCAGGAATTCCATCGCGAAATGAATGCCGTCCATCTCGCGGCCCGGGATCGGAAGATCGCGGCCCTTCTCGGCGCCGCCCGCGAGCACGACCGCATCGTGAGACTTCACAATATCGGCGATCGGAGCATTCACGCCTACATGCTTGCCGTAATGGAAGGTGACACCTTCCGCCTGCATCTGATCGACGCGGCGGTCGATGTAATGCTTTTCCATCTTGAAGTCGGGAATGCCGTAGCGGAGCAGGCCGCCGGCCTTCTGATACTTCTCGAAAACATGCACGTCGTGCCCCGCGCGTGCGAGCTGCTGTGCGGCAGCCAAGCCCGCAGGACCGGAGCCGATCACGGCGACCTTCTTGCCGGTCTTGCGCCCAGGAAGCTGCGGCTTCAGCCAGCCTTCTTCGTACGCGCGATCGGCGATGGCGGCTTCGATCGTCTTGATGTTGACCGGCACGTCTTCGAGGTTGAGCGTGCAGGACGCCTCGCACGGCGCCGGGCAGACGCGGCCCGTCACTTCCGGAAAATTATTGGTCGAGTGCAGGTTGCGCGCCGCTTCTTCCCAGTCGCCGCGATACACCAGATCGTTCCAGTCGGGGATCTGGTTATTCACCGGGCAGCCGTTGTGGCAGTAGGGAATGCCGCAATCCATGCAGCGCGCCGCCTGGTCGCGCGTCTCTTTCTCGGAGAGCGGTTCGACGAACTCCTTGTAGTGCTTGATGCGCTCTTCAACCGGCCGATAGGGCCGGTCCTCGCGCTCGATTTCGAGGAACCCCGTGATCTTACCCATACTACTTAAGCCCCCGCAGCGAGACGCGGCTGTTCTTGCGCGATTTTCTGCATTTCGCCAAGCGCGCGGCGGAATTCATGCGGCATGACCTTGCGGAACTTGCCGACATAGTTGTTCCAGTCCGCGAGAATCTCGGCGGCCCGCTTGGAGCCCGCATACTTCGCGTGGTTTTCGATGAGATGCTTCAGACGCTCGGCGTCGTAGGCACCCAGATGTTCCTTGACGAGAATACGGTCCATCGCCTCCGGATCGCCGGACTCGACCACCTTCTCGAGGCCTACCATCGCCATGTTGCAGAGGCTCTCGAAAGAGCCGTCCTCGTCGAGCACGTAAGCGATGCCGCCCGACATGCCGGCCGCGAAGTTGCGTCCCGTCTTGCCGAGCACGACCACGATGCCGCCGGTCATGTATTCGCAGCAGTGATCGCCCGCGCCCTCGACGACCGCAATCGCCCCCGAGTTGCGAACCGCGAAGCGCTCGCCCGCGACGCCGCGGAAATAACATTCGCCTTCGATCGCGCCGTAAAGCACGGTGTTGCCGACGATGATCGACTCTTCAGGCACGAAAGCGCCTTCTTCCGGCGGGCGCACCACGATGCGGCCGCCCGAGAGACCCTTGCCGACGTAGTCGTTCGCTTCGCCTTCGAGATCGAAGGTCACGCCGCGTGCGAGCCACGCGCCGAATGCCTGACCCGCGGTGCCCTTGAGCCGCACCTGAATGGTGTCGGCGGGTAGACCGGTGTGGCCATAGCGCTTGGCGACTTCGCCAGAGAGCATCGCGCCAGCCGAGCGGTCGACGCTCTTGATCGGCATCTGGATGCGCACCTGTGCGCCGCGGTCGAGCGCGGGCTTGGCTTCCGCGATCAGCTTGCGGTCGAGCACGTTGTCGAGGTGATGGTTCTGCCGCTCGGAGTTGTGGATCGCGACACCCTTCGGCGCGTTCGGCTTTGCGAACAGCTTCGAGAAATCGAGGCCGCTTGCTTTTGCGTGCGCGATCACCTTCGTGCGGTCCAGCATCTGCATCTGGCCGACCATCTCGTTGAAGGTCTTATAGCCGAGCGAGGCCATGATCTCGCGGACTTCTTCCGCCACGAAGAAGAAGAAGTTGATGACGTGCTCGGGCGCGCCCTTGAATCGCTTCCTGAGCACGGGGTCCTGCGTCGCGACGCCGACCGGGCAGGTGTTCAGGTGACACTTGCGCATCATGATGCAGCCCGCCGCGATCAGCGGCGCCGTCGCAAAGCCGAATTCGTCAGCGCCGAGCAGCGCGCCGACCACGACGTCGCGTCCGGTACGGAAGCCGCCGTCTACCTGTACTGCGATGCGTCCGCGCAGACGATTGTGCACGAGCGTCTGGTGCGTCTCGGCAAGACCGATTTCCCAGGGCGAGCCTGCGTGCTTCAGCGAAGTCAGCGGAGACGCGCCGGTGCCGCCTTCATAGCCCGAGATGGTTACGTGATCCGCGCGTGCCTTGGAGACGCCGGCCGCGACCGTGCCGACGCCGACCTCGGAAACGAGCTTCACCGAAACATCGCCCGAAGGATTCACGTTCTTCAGGTCGTAGATGAGCTGCGCGAGGTCTTCGATGGAATAAATGTCGTGATGCGGCGGCGGCGAAATCAGGCCGACGCCCGGCGTCGAGTGACGGACTTTCGCGATCACGTCATCGACCTTATGGCCGGGCAACTGACCGCCTTCTCCGGGCTTCGCGCCCTGCGCCATCTTGATCTGCATCATGTCCGAGTTGACGAGATACTCGGTGGTGACGCCGAAGCGGCCGGAAGCGACCTGCTTGATCGCAGAGCGCATCGAATCGCCATTCGGCAGCGGCTTGAAGCGGTCGGCTTCTTCGCCGCCTTCTCCGGTGTTCGACTTGCCGCCGATGCGGTTCATCGCGATCGCGAGCGTGGTATGCGCCTCGCGCGAGATCGAGCCGAAGCTCATCGCACCCGTCGCGAAGCGCTTGACGATCTCCTTGGCGGGTTCGACTTCGGAAATATCGACCGGCGAGCGGCCGTCTTCCTTCGCGTCCTTGATGCGGAACAGGCCGCGGATCGTAAGCAGCTTTTCCGACTGCTCGTTCAGGATACGCGCGTATTCGCGATACTGATCCTGCGAATTGCCGCGGACGGCATGCTGGAGCAGCGACACCGTCGGCGCGGTCCATGCATGCGCCTCGCCGCGCGTGCGCACGGCATATTCGCCGCCGACGTCGAGCATCTCGCGCAAGATCTGCGCATCGCCGAAAGCTTCAGCATGACGCCGCGCGGTTTCGCGCGCGATATCTTCGGTGCCGGCGCCTTCGATCTTGGTCGCGGTGCCGGTGAAATACTTCGCGACGAATTCGGCCTTGAGGCCGACCGCGTCGAAAATCTGCGCGCCGCAATAGGACTGATAGGTGGAGATGCCCATCTTCGACATCACCTTCATCAGGCCCTTGCCGATGGCCTTGATGTAGCGCTTGACGATTTCCTTCTCGTCGGGCTTGCCCGGAATCTCGTCGCGCATGGCGATCAGCGTTTCGAACGCCAGATAAGGATTGATCGCTTCCGCGCCGTAGCCCGCAAGGCAAGCAAAGTGATGCACTTCGCGCGGCTCGCCGGATTCGACGACAAGGCCGACCGACGTGCGCAGACCCTTGCGGATCAGATGATGATGCACGGCCGCGCAGGCGAGCAGCATCGGCAGCGGAATGCGCTCGGCGGAGACGTTGCGATCCGAAAGAATGATGATGTTGCAGCCGGCCTTCACCGCGCTTTCCGCGCGGTCGCAGAGCCGGTCGAGCGCGGGCTCGAGTCCGTTTGCGCCCTGATCCGCGGGATAGGTGACGTCCAGCGTCTTCGAGTTGAAGTGCGAATCTACGCCGTCGTTGATCTCGCGGATCTTCTCGAGGTCGTCGTTCGTGAGAATCGGCTGGTGTGCCTCGAGCCGCTTGTTCTTCGATGCGCCTTCCATGTCGAGGATGTTCGGGCGCGGGCCGATGAACGAGACGAGGCTCATCACGATCTCTTCGCGGATCGGATCGATCGGCGGGTTCGTGACCTGCGCGAAGTTCTGCTTGAAATACGTGTAGAGCGCCTTCGGCTTCTCGGAGAGCGCGGAGATCGGCGTGTCGTTGCCCATCGAGCCGACCGCTTCTTCGCCGTTCGCCGCCATCGGCGTCATCAGCATCTTCAGGTCTTCTTCGGAGTAGCCGAAGGCCTGCTGACGGTCGAGCAGCGGCAGGTTCGACTGCGGCACGGCGTGCTTCGCCGCCGGGAGCTTCTCGACCACGAGCTGCGTGTCGTCGAGCCACTGCTGATAGGGATGGCTTGCCGCGATCTCGGCCTTCAGTTCGTCGTCGGGAATGAGACGGCCCTTTTCGAGGTCGACCAGGAGCATCTTGCCGGGTTGCAGACGCCACTTCCGGACGATCTGGTCCTCCGGAACGGTGAGCACGCCCATTTCGGACGCCATGATGATGCGGTCGTCCTTCGTGATGAAGTAACGCGCGGGGCGCAGGCCGTTGCGGTCCAGCGTCGCGCCGATCCGGCGGCCATCGGTGAAGGCGACGGCGGCGGGGCCGTCCCACGGTTCCATGAGCGCGGCGTGATACTCGTAAAAGGCGCGGCGCTTCTCATCCATCAGCGGATTGCCGGCCCAGGCTTCCGGGATCAGCATCATCATTGCGTGCGAGAGCGAGTAGCCGCCCATGGTGAGGAATTCGAGCGCGTTGTCGAAGCACGCGGTGTCGGACTGGCCCTCGTAGGAAATCGGCCAGAGCTTCGTGATGTCGGAGCCGAACAGCGGCGAGGATACCGACGCCTGACGCGCCGCCATCCAGTTCACGTTGCCGCGCAGCGTGTTGATTTCGCCGTTGTGCGCGACCATGCGGTAAGGGTGCGCGAGCGACCAGGTCGGGAAGGTGTTCGTGGAAAAGCGCTGGTGCACGAGCGCAAGCGCGCTTTCGAAATCCTTGTCGCTCAGATCGGGATAATAGGTGCCGAGCTGGTCGGCGAGGAACATGCCCTTGTAGACCACCGTGCGGCACGAGATCGAAACCGCATAGTAGTCGGCGAGGCGCCGTTCGCGCTTGTTGTAGATCTTGTTCGAGATCACCTTGCGCAGGATGTAGAGGCGGCGCTCGAATTCGGTCTCGTCGCGGATCGTGGAGCCGCGGCCGATGAAGACCTGCACATGCACGGGTTCGGTCGGCTTCACCGACTCGCCGAGCGTCGAATTGTCGGTCGGTACGTCGCGCCAGCCGAGCAACTTCATGCCTTCTTCGGCGATCGCCTCGGCATATACATCGATGATGACCTGACGCCATTGCGGCTCGCGCGGCAGGAACAGGTAGCCGATCGCGTATTCGCCGGGCTTGGGCAGTTCGAAGCCGAGCTGCTTCGTCTTCTTCGCGAAGAACTTGTGCGGGATCTGCACGAGGATACCCGCGCCGTCGCCGGCACGCGGGTCCGCGCCGACCGCGCCGCGATGCTCGAGGTTGAGCAAAATCGTGAGCGCATCTTCGACGATCTGATGCGACTTGCGGCCCTTGATGTCGGCAATGAAGCCGACGCCGCAGGAATCCTTCTCGTCTCTGGGATCGAACAGGCCCTGGGGTTCCGGCGTGCTCCAGTCAGCACGCGAAGGTTTCGTGCTCGCGGACTTCAAACCGCGTGCCGATCCCGTTCCTGCGTACTGACTCTTCTTCATCGTCTTGCCCCTTTAGCCTTCGAATTTTTCGCGGAAGCCCGCACTCCGCGCCGCCTTCGGCTCGTGTCGGGGTCCCGCGATGTTTTTGATCGCGGCGGGTGGTCCAAGTTTCAACGCCTCGGCCCGTCCGCCGTGCAAAGTCTGCGCCGCCCCGGCCAGCCCGCCGGTTTAAGCACTTCCGGCTTGTGTTGTGGGCGTGCCGGTCGCCCGATCTGCCCTGAAACTAGGACAGCAATACTGTCTAATACCCTGACAGATTTCTGCCTCCCCGACAAGCAATCCCCGCGCTTTTCTTGCCGGTTATTGCGAGTCCGTCTGTCCCGGCGAAAGAAACGTACGAACACAGTGCCCACTACGCAACGCTGTTGCGTGGCCAAGGGGTCGCATGGCACGAGCGGAGACCTTGATACTAGATTGCACCCAAGGGGCTGGGCGTGAATTTTCTTGGAGCAGGCAGGTTTTCCGGGTGGCGTCGGCCTTTGGGCTGGCTTTCGGCCTATGCGCTCGTGTTTCAGCTACTGCTCGGCGCCATGGCCGGCGGACAGTTTTCCGCGCAGGCAGCCGGCCAGAACTGGTCCTTCTTCGAAATCTGCTACGGCAAGGGGTCGCCCGGCGGCGAGCTGCCCTCCGGCAAGCCCGACAAGCAGTCGAGCAAGTCGTTCAGCTGTACCGCCTGCGCAAATGCTGCCACGGCGGTCGCGCCTGAACTTCCGGTCATTGCGCCGTTCGAATTTTCCGAACACCGCATCGACTGGGTCGTCCGCGGCGGCACCATCGTCTCCCGCGAATTTTCGTTTTCACAACGGCAACGCGCACCGCCTTCCGAAGCCTGACGGTTCTCCGGCTTGTGCCGGTTCTTTCCTTATTTCCGTTTTCGCTTCGAAGGTGTCTTCATGTTTTCGTTTCGCGCAGTCTCCTGCGCGGTGGTCGCGCTGATCGTCAGCGCCTCCGCCGCACTCGCCCACGTCACGCTTCAGCAACGCAGCGCTCCCGCGGACAGTTATTTCCGCGCGGCGTTCACGGTGCCGCATGGCTGCCAGGGGACTGCCACGACGAAAGTTTCGATCTGGCTTCCAGAACGTATCGTGCAAGCCAAGCCGATGGTGAAACCCGGCTGGACGATCGAAATCCTGCGCGTGAAGCTCGAAAAGCCGATCGACGGCCCTCATGGTGGAAAGATCACCGAGCGGGTTGCGAAGATCATCTTCAGCGGCGGCAACATTCCGGACGATCAGATCGACGAATTCGTCCTGCAATTGCGGCTGCCGAAAGAAGCGGGAACGCTCTACTTCCCGGTGGAGCAGGAATGCGGAGAGAAACGGATGGGCTGGACCGAGATTCCGGCGTCGAATCAAACGACGCGCGATCTCGAGAATCCTGCGGCGATGCTGACCGTCACGCCGAAACCTTGAACCACTCTTCGTAACCGTACGCGCGGCGCGCACGCGGCACATAAGCCGCGGCGGCCGCAAGGGATGACGTCAAATGCGTTTTCTATCCAACCGCGCCACGCGTGGCGCGACCATCAGTCTTGTCGGCGGGGTTGTGCTGGCGGCGCTTGCCGCGCACGCACAGGAAAATCTCCCAACGATCAACATCGAAGCCGATCGGCTCGGCGGTGCGCTGACAGCGCCGACGACCGCACAGGCCGAACGCGAACTTCGCCAGGTGCCGGGCTCTGTCACCGTAGTTCCGGATGCGCAGTTCAGCCTGCAACGTTCGACGACGATCAAGGACGTGCTCGATTTCGTTCCCGGCGTCTTCGCGCAGCCGAAATGGGGCGAAGACACGCGCTTCTCGATCCGCGGCTCGGGCCTGTCCCGCAATTTCCATCTGCGGGGCGTTCAGCTCTACATGGACGGGATTCCGATCAACACCGCGGACGGCTACGGCGACTTCCAGGAGATCGATCCTTCCGCCTACCGCTTCGTCGAAGTCTACAAGGGCTCGAACGCGCTTCGTTACGGCGCGAATGCGCTGGGCGGCGCGGTCAACTTCGTGACGCCGACGGGCCGCGATGCGTCGCGTTTCTTTGGCGGGCTCGATTTCGGCAGCTTCGGTTTCCAGCGCTATCAGGCCGGAACCGCAGGCGTGGCGGGACCGACGGACTACTTCATCAGCGGATCGTTCCAGCAGCAGGATGGCTTCCGCGATCACAGCTGGGGGCATTCGACCCGCGGTGCCGCGAACATCGGTTACCAATTCTCGCAGAATGCCGAGACGCGTTTCTACCTGAATGCGAACGACATCATGCAGCGCATTCCCGGCAGTGTCACGCGCGTGTCGGCGCTGACTTCGCCGAAAACCGCCGCCGCAGGCAACATCACCAACGACCAGCAGCGCAACGTCCAGTCGCTTCGTGTCGCGAATAAAACTACGCTGCGCTTCGACGAAACCACAGTGGAGCTTGGCGTGTTCGGGCTCAATCGTCACCTCGAGCATCCGATCTTCCAGTGGCTCGATTATCGCTACGAAGACTACGGCGGTTTTGCGCGGGCGACCGACGACCGACTGATCGGCGGCTACAGAAACCGCTTTCTTGCCGGTGTGAACGTTCACAACGGCCTGCTCAGGAACGTGCAGTACAGCAATCTTGCGGGCGCGCAGAAGGGGCCGCTTCAATCCGCGGCCAATGATCGTGCGCAGAATTATTCGTTCTACGCGGAGAACTCGTTCTACTTCCTGCCGGATGTAGCGCTGGTAACGGCGGCGCAATTTCTGCGCGCGGTTCGCGAGCGCGAGGTTCTGGCCGGAGCGCTTGCGGGCGGACGCAAGGATCATGATCTGTTCAGCCCGAAGCTCGGACTGTTGTGGAATCTCGATCCGGCCGCACAGATATTCGCGAACCTCTCGCGCAGCGCGGAAGCGCCGAGTTTTGGAGAGGGATCGGGCGTCGTCACGCCGTGGACGTCAATTCAACCCCAGCGCGCCACCACCTTCGAACTCGGTACGCGCGGCCGCCGTCCAGACTACACATGGGATGTCACGGCCTATCGCGCCGACATTCAGAACGAGTTCTTCTGTCTGTTTACGGGCGCTGCCGGAAACTGCACGGTCACGAACCTCGACAAGACCGTTCATCAGGGCGTCGAACTCGGCTTCGGGGCCGCGATCGTGAAGTCGATGTTTGCGTCGGGTACGGATCCGGACAGGCTCTGGCTGAACGTGGCCTATACGTTCAGCGACTTCCGCTTCGACAACGACGCGCAATTCGGGGACAACCAGATTCCGGGAGCGCCGCGGCACTTCATCCGTGCCGAACTGCTCTACAAAAATCCGAACGGATTCTTCTTCGGGCCGAATATCGAACTCGCGCCGACGACTTATTTTGTCGACAGCGCGAACACGGTTTCGACTACGGCCTACGGGATCTGGGGCCTGCGCGCTGGCTACGATCCCGGCGGCTCGTACTCGTTCTATCTCGAAGGCCGCAACCTCTCGGACAAGGCTTACATCTCGAGCGTAGGCGTGACCAATACCGCGAACTCTACGTCGGTATTGTATGAGCCGGGCACTGGTCGCGCGATCTATGGCGGTATGCGCATGAAATACTGAGCGGAATGGCGGGAATCGTGCGCCGGAAATCCCTCGAAAGCGCACGATTCCTGTCGCATCCGCGCCGCAATCGCACGGCGAAATCTTCCTCCGGTGGGGGGCGGCTCGTCTTTATGGGGAGAGCTGCCGTGAAATTTCATAAGAGCCTTCTGCAATTTTTGATGCTGCCGGCGGCGCTTGTCGCACTCGGCGCGCTCGCGCCGGCTTCGGCGCAGTATTGGGGTCCGGCCGTTCCGGCGCAGGGCTATGACGGAAGAATTCCGCCGCAGCAGATCGAGGCCATGGTTCGCGGGATGGGCTTTCATCCGGTGGCCGATCCGCGGATACGCGGGCCGCTCTGGGTCACGCATGCCGTCGATCGCGACGGCCAGCAGGTTCGCGTGCTGATCGACAGCTACTCCGGCCGTATGATCGACGTGCTGCGCCGTCCGCTGCCGCCGCAACGCGTGGCGCTTGCGCCGTCGACGGATTTTCCGCCGCCGTTCAACGGCCCGATCAGCGACTATGATGGGCCTGACTACGATTATCGCCACCTGCCGCAGCAGAGACCGGCCGACTGGCCGCCGTCTTATCCCGGCGCACAGCAACAAGGGCCGCGGGTAGAGACGTTCAATCAGCAAGGCGAGAACAACCGCGTTCCTGCCCAGGCGAAGGCAAAGACCGCGAAGAAGAAAGAATTAAAGAAGAAGGACGAGAAGGTCGCGGCCCTGAAACCGGCGCCGGCGAAAGACGTTCCGTCTCCGGAGGCGCGTCCGAAAGATGCTCCGAAAGCGGAGACGCCGAAACAGGAAGCGCCGAAGTCGGCTGAAGTGCCGACCTTCGTGCCGAACGCTGACCAGAAGCCTGCAAGTTCCGGCATGCCGCCGGTACAGCCGCTTGAGTTGAAAAAGAACGAGCCCTCCGGGGCATTGCCTCCGGTGCAGGCACCGTTCTGAACGCAAAAGGGCGTCAGCCGATCGCGGGATCACCCCGTCTGGCTGACGCCCTTCATTCTTTATTTCAGATGATCGTTACGCGGCCTTCGCGTCGATCACTTTGGCACTGTTCTGCGCGCCGCCGGTTTTGCCGATCGGAATCTGGCGCGGCTTCTTGGCTTCCGGAATACGGCGGACGAGATCGACGTGCAGAAGGCCGTTCTCGACGCTGGCGCCGGTCACCTCGACATGGTCGGCGAGCTGGAAGCGGCGCTCGAAGGTGCGGGCTGCGATGCCCTGATAGAGCACTTCGGGCTTGTCTTCCGTCTCGGTGATGGTTTTCTCGCCGCGAATAGAGAGCGCGTTTTCCTTCACTTCGATCTGGAGTTCTTTGTCGGTGAAGCCGGCGACGGCAACCGTGATGCGGTAGGCGTCTTCGCCGGTACGCTCGATGTTGTAGGGCGGGTAGGACTGCGCCGGACCATCGAAGGTACCGTCGAGCAGGGAGAACAGCCGGTCGAAACCGACGGTAGAGCGGTAGAGGGGGGTGAGGTCGAAACCACGCATGACATATCCTCCTTCAGAAGCGACATGTGAGTTGTTGCGCGCCCGCAAAACTCCGTTTGCCGTAGCCAAACGGGCGGACGATGCAGCCGAAATGGCCTGCACAGCCGGGATATAGGCGGGGCTTTTCGGGCTTCAAGCCCTGGAATGGGCTGAAACGATCCGCCTCTCGCCCGGCCGTTCTGATTACGTTCATATGCTTCGGGCGATGAAGGATGCGAAAGGCAGACCACCGCCATGCTTTTCCCGTTTCGCGCCGTAGTTCTCCTGCTGCTCGTGCTCGCCGCCACGCCGCTGGCGGGCTCCGTTTCGCTCGCCCAGAAGCGCGGCTCCCAGGAGCGCATCATCCATGACATCGAAACCAGAGGATTCCGGAACGTCACGGGCCTGCAACGGCGGGGCGTGAACTACGTCTTTCAGGCGGAAGACCTGTTTGGCGAGAAGGTCCGCGTGGTCATGAACGTGCAGACCGGCGAGATCGTGGGCTTGAGCAAGATCCCGCCGAAGCAGAACTGACCGCTTGCGGCGTTGCCGCGCGTGAGCCGCCATTGTAGGCATCCCGCCACAACAGCGATTCATAGCTCTCCTTCCATGGCTCTCGTTTCCATTCCCACCAATCCGGTGCCCGCTGGCGCCATCGACGGCTTCATCGAAGCCGCGGATGGCGTAAGGCTGCGCTTCGCGCGCTGGCCTGCGGCCGAAGGGGCGCACAAAGGCACGGTCTGCGTTTTTCCGGGCCGCGCGGAGATGATCGAGAAATATTTCGAGGTCGTTGCCGAGTTGCGCGCGCGCGGGTTCGCGGTGGCCGTACTCGACTGGCGCGGGCAGGGCGGCTCGGCGCGGACGCTTTCCGATTCCAGCAAGGGGCATGTCGGCGACTACGCCGAGTACCAGCTCGATCTCGAGGCCTTCATGAATCTGGTCGTACTGCCGGATTGCCCGCCGCCTTTTTACGCGCTCGCGCATTCCATGGGTGCGGCGAACATCCTGCGCGCGTTGCATGAATATCGCCGCTGGTTCGAGCGCGTGGTGCTTTGCGCGCCGATGGTCGATCTCCGGATCAAGCGCTACCGCAGGCTGTCGCGTATCTTCACGCGCTTCATGTCGGCGGCCGGTTTTGGCGCCCGTTACATTCCCGGCGGCAGTGCAGTTGCCGTCACCAACCGCCCGTTTGCCGGCAATCCGGTTTCCTCGGATCAGACGCGCTACGAGCGGATCGCATCGATCATCGAGGCCGATCCTTCGCTGGGTCTCGGTTCGCCGACACTCTCATGGATCGCGGCTTCCTTCCGCCAGATCGACGAATTCGCGGAGCCGGAGTACGCGGCGAAGCTCACGCAACCGATCCTGATCCTCGGCGCGGGGGAAGACCGTCTCGTTTCCACGGTGGCGGCGAAGAAGTTTGCGAGCGGATTGCGCGCGGGCAAGATCGTCGTGATCCCGGGCAGCCGTCATGAAATCATGATCGAGCGCGATTCCATCCGCGCACAATTCCTGTCGGCGTTCGACGCTTTCGTGCCGGGAAGCGCACCGGAGCGGCGCTAGTTTCCCTCATGGTGAGGAGCGGCACGAAGTGCCGCGTCTCGAACCATGAGGATGTAGCCATCCTTCGAGACGCGCTCACTTTCGCAAGCCGGATAAATCCGGCTTGCGCATATTAATTCGGAAGTCGGGTAAACCCGACTTCCGTTCGCGCTCCTCAGGATGAGGGAACTATTTGTTCAAAAGCTCAAGCGCTGCCTCGTGCACGCGCTTGTCGCCGGCGGCCACGATCCGCCCGCCATTTACGGCGCTCTCGCCCTGCCAGTTGGTCACGATACCGCCCGCACCTTCGATGATCGGAATCAGCGGCACGATGTCGTAGGCGTCGAGCCCCGCTTCGACTACGAGATCCACATAGCCTGCCGCGATCATGCAATAGGCGTAGCAGTCGCCGCCGAAGCGCGGCAGGCGCACGCTCTTTTCGACGCGGTCGTAGCTGGCCCTCTCTTCGGCGGTGAAAAGATGCGGGCTCGTCGTGAACATGAGCGCTTCATCGAGCGACGCGCATTTGCGCGCGATCAGCTTCCGCTCGCCCGCGGGGCCGCGGTATTTCGCACTCGCGCGGTCGCCGGTAAATCGTTCGCCGATAAACGGCTGCGCCATCATGCCGTAGACCGGCACGTCATCCTTGCAGAGACCGATCAGCGTGCCCCAGACCGGCATTCCGGCGATGAAGGATTTCGTGCCGTCAATCGGATCGAGCATCCAAGTGTAGGGCGCATCGCTTTTGATGTCGTCGAACTCTTCGCCGACCACACCGTGCGCCGGAAAGTGCTCGCGGATCAGCGCGCGCATGGCGGTCTCGGCGGCGCGGTCGGCTGCGGTCACCGGATCGAAGCTGCCTTTGAGTTTCTTGTTTTCGACCGCGAGCGCGGTGCGGAAAAACGGCAGGATCGCTTCGCCCGCGACATCCGCAAGCTTGTCGACGAAGGCCGCGAAATCGACCGCTCCCATGTGCTCTGTAATTCCCCTGAGGCCGCCGCGATCCGGCTGCGCCAAATCTAGCGATAGCCAATCTAGCGGCGGCCATGTGATTCCGGCAACGCCTCACTGCGCCCTGGCAGGTTGAAGTTGAAGGTCTGCCGTGGCACTCGCTTGCAGGCAATCGAAGGGCAAATGCCCGCAGGGTCCCAAGGGGAGAGAAGCGTGAAGGGCGGGCAAGAAGCCGCCGGTGGCGGTGCGCCGTCCGGCATGCGGCTCGATCTGAAGGCTGGCATCTGGCTCGTCGCCGTGCTGTCGACGGCGCAGCTCGTGAGCCAGTTCCTCCGCAGCGCCGTCAGCGTCATCGGCCCCAATCTCGTGACCGAACTGAACATCAGCGCGGCGGGTCTCGCGCTGCTTTCAAGCTCGTTTTTTCTGGCCTTCGCGATCGCGCAGATTCCGGTCGGCATGCTGATCGACCGCTTCGGTCCGCGGATCACGATGCTGTGGTCCACGGTGCTTGCGGTCGTGGGCTGCTTCGTATTTGCGCTAGGCCCCGACCTGAACTGGCTCGTGCTCGGGCGCGTCTTGATGGCGCTCGGCTGTTCGAGCTTCTACGTCGCGCCGCTTGCGATCTATTCGCGCTGGTTCCAGCCGAAGTATTTCTCGACCGTCACGGGAATCCAGCTCGGTCTTTCTGGTTTAGGACTGCTCGCCGCGACGTCGCCGCTTGCGTTCGCGACGGCCACGATCGGCTGGCGGCCGAGCTTCGTCATCGTCGCGGTTCTCGCAGGATTGTCTGGGTTGATCGTGCTGTGGTGGGTGAGCGACGACCCGCCCGGCACGAAGCCCTCCGAACACAAGAAAGAGAATTTCGCCGAGAGCCTGCGCGGGCTCGTCGTGGTCACGCAGACGCCTTCGTTCTGGCCGATCTTCGCGATGTTCCTCACGAACTATGCCGTCGTGATTACGATCCTCGGCCTCTGGGGCGGGCCTTATCTCGCGCACGTCTACGGCTACGATCTCGATACGCGCGGCTTCTATCTTCTGTTGCTCGCACTATCGAGCATGAGTGCCGCGTTTTTTTGGGGTGTCGCGGATCGTGTGTTCGGCAGCTACCGGACGCCGGTGCTGATCGGCGCGCTGCTGACGCTCGCGATGCTCATCTGGATTGCGCTCGTGGGAAAACTGAGCCCGGCCGTACTCGGCGCGTGGTTCGTTCTCTACGGCCTCGTCACGGGTTACCCGCCGCTTCTGGTCGGGCAGGCGCGGGATATGTTCCCGCCGCAGCTCGTGGGCCGCGGGCTCACGCTCCTCAATCTCGCGACCATGGGTGGGGTGTTCATTTTCCAGTTCGCGACGGGTGCTGTGATCGAGTTCATGGCGCCGAATCAGACCGTCTATCCGCTTGCGGCCTATCAGGCGGCGTTCTGGCTGATGGCCGGGCTCCTGGCCGTCTCGATCGGATGCTACCTTTTGGCAGGAAGCCGCCCGGTTAAGAATTAAGCCGTTGATTCCGTTACGGTTTGTTCCCGAGCAGGGGCCACTCGTTCCCGGAAAAGTTATGTAAGCAGTACTTGCTTATTTTGCGGTGCGGGAGCATATTGTTGCGGTGCGATACGCGATGGCGTCGCGTTTTCGCCGCCCTCCTTTGGGCGTTTCCTCCCTAGACTTGGGCCGCTACAGGCAACTGTAGCGGCCTCTTTCTTTTGGGGGTCGGGCTCGCTTTTCGGAGGTCTGCTTATTCCGCGGCGTCCGGCAGCGCTTCGATGCCGGCCGTGGTGAAGGCCGTAACCGCCTCGATCATCTGCCCGAGGTCCCGCTTGATCGCCTCAAAGCCCGCGGTCTTCTCGTAGCAAGTCTCATCCATGTAGAGCGCGCGGTTCACTTCGATCTGCAAGGCATGCAGGCCGGTGGCGGGGTCGCCGTAATGCTCGGTGATGAAGCCGCCAGCATAAGGTTTGTTGCGCAGAACGATGTGGCCCCGCGCGCGCAGCGTCCGCTCGACCATGTCGGTAATCGCGGACGAGCAGCTCGTGCCGTAGCGGTCGCCGAGCACGAAATCCGCGCGCGGGCGCTCGTCGCGGCCGCCTGCGCTCGACGGCATCGAGTGGCAGTCGATCAGGAGCGCGATGCCGCAGTTCTTCTGCGCGCGGCTCACGAGTTTGCGGAGCGTGCGGTGGTAGGGTTTGTACAGCTGCTCGATCCGCGAGAGCGCTTCCGAAATCGGGATGCGCTTCGGATAGATTTCGCGCGCGTCGCCGACGACGCGGGCGATGGTGCCGAGCCCGCCGGCCACGCGCAGCGAGCGCGTATTGGCATATGCGGGCAGGCGTCCCTCGAACATGCGCGGATCGAGTTCGTAGGGCTCGCGGTTCACGTCGAGATAGGCTCGCGGAAAATGCGCCCGCATCAGGGGCACGCCGGCGCGCGGGGCTTCGGCGAAGAGTTCGTCGACGAAGGTGTCTTCGGAGCGCCGGAGCGCCGCAAGCTCGAGCCGGCTCTGGCGCAGGAAGGAAGCCGGGTAGGCGCGTCCGCTATGCGGCGAGTTGCAGACGACCGGGCCCACCGCTGCGAGCGGCTCTTCGACATCGAAGGCCGGGGCCAGTTCTTCGACAACCTTGGCGCTCATCGCGGGAAAAGCCTTGCGGGCGGGGCCTTATGGCGGGACCTTGGGGATTAAGGAAAACGTCAGTTTTCGCTTTGTCGCAGGGCGGTAAGGCCTTGTGAAGGCCGCGCCTTTCTTTATGCACCTTCACCGGCCATTTACCCGGCTCCCCCCAAATGGGCGCCGAAAAAGGGCCTGAAAAGCCGGGACGTTAAGGGGCACCATGCCGAAGATTCTGCTCGCCGAAGACGACAACGACATGCGCCGCTTCCTCGTGAAGGCGCTCGTCAACGCCGGCTACGAGGTCGCGCATTTCGACAACGGCCGCTCGGCCTATCAGCGGCTGCGCGAGGAGCCCTTCGAACTCCTGCTCACCGATATCGTCATGCCGGAAATGGACGGGATCGAGCTGGCCCGCCGGGCCACCGAACTCGACCCGGACATCAAGGTCATGTTCATCACGGGCTTCGCGGCAGTGACGCTGGAAGCCCAGAACAAGAAGGCGCCCGAGGATTCCAAGGTGCTTTCCAAGCCCTTCCACCTCAAGGACCTCGTGAACGAGGTCCAGAAGATGCTGGCGGCTGCGTAAGGGTCCTCATGGTGAGGAGCGCGGCGAAGCCGCGCGTCTCGAACCATGAGGTCGCCCCATCCTTCGAGACGGCGCGTTCCGCGCCTCCTCAGGATGAGGCGGAATTGGCGCCCGGACTGTGGATTCACGTTTTCGCGGGGACGATAAAAAGCGGGTTTTCTCTCGCTTGCCGGGGGCGGACCCACCCGATATAGGGTGCCCCGCCTTTGATGCGCGCGTAGCTCAGCGGTAGAGCACTACCTTGACATGGTAGGGGTCACAGGTTCGATCCCTGTCGCGCGCACCATTCCTCTCAGGACGGCCCGGCCCGCCGATGTCGGATTTATCCGATATCGGCAATACGAAAATAATTCGGGCTTGCCCGGTATCGGCAAGTAAAAATTGCAATTCGGGACGACCCGAATTTTTGATCTCACCCGGCAGGGACGGCCCTCCAAAACAGGAGTGTCTTATGGCCTGGATTTCTCTCTTCATCGCCGGACTGTTCGAAGTCGGTTGGGCGATCGGCCTGAAATACACCGACGGATTCTCGAAGCTGTGGCCGACGGTCTTGACCGTGGCTGCGATGATCGTCTCGCTGATCTTCCTCGAATATGCGCTGCGCACGCTCCCCGTAGGCACGGCTTATGCCGTGTGGGTCGGCATCGGCGCGGTCGGCACCGCGATCATGGGCATGTGGCTGTTCAACGAGTCGCGCGAGATCGCGCGGATCGTTTGCCTCATGCTGATCGTGGCGGGTGTCGTGGGGCTTAAGTTCGTGACGCCGTCGTCGTAGATTTGCCCACAATGTTCACGACCCTTGATTCGATACGAATCGATCTTCGGGGTGCTGAAATGAGTCGGTGGAACGATCGTGCCGAAGCAACTTTTGAAAAATGCTTCGTTTGCCAAGAGCCGATTTCGGATGGGCCGGGCAGGCACGATGGAAAATACATAGCTGCTTGGGGCGAGACAGTTTGCAAGGCGTGCTGCGCCAGAAATTGGGACGGCATCGTCACTGGAAGCCACTCGCACCTCATTCCAGCTCTTGAAGCGAAGGGAATCAAGGTAGTGTTGAATGCCAATGGCTTTCTCGACATTCCTGGCAATAGTCCGCGTTCGTAATCACGGCAACCTTGCCCAAAGCGCGAAGCCATAGTCCGCAAGATAAATTCCTAGCACGATGCCGATGATGCCGCTCGCAATAAAAAACTGCGGGCGGTTCACGGCGTTGACGAAGCGCGCGGTATATTTCTCCGGCATGAGCAGATAGCTCGCGCCCTCCAGCACGAACATCCAGCCGAACAGGGTGATGAGTGCCGCCGGCGGCGGGTTCCAGACGTTGTGGCCGATGACAATAAAAAGGCCCACGACCATCTCGGAGAAGGCGATCACCGTCCGCAAAAGCCGCTGCTGGAGGAAATCGCGCGTGATCTGCGCGTAGTGGCCGCGATAGACGATGAGCGCAATCCCGATTGCGATCAAGGCGATGCCGAAAACCTTGGCGAGCAATAGCGTAAGCGCCATGAATATCCCCCACGGAAGCGCTCTGTAACCGTCAGGCGGAGATTATGTTCCCGGCGGCGTCCTGAAAATTTACAGGTTCTTGGAAATTTTATAGGTGAAAATCACGCAGGGCTCACCGGCTTCGCCGAGCGACTCATAGAGCCTGCGGGCGGCGGCATTGTTCTGCTCGATCCCGACCCATGCCTCGGCGCAGCCTTGGTCTCTTCCGGCCTGCAACAGCACTTTCACAAGCCGCGTGCCGACGCCCTGCTGCCGGAAGGCAGGCGCGACGCCGAGGTTGTCGATGTAAAGCTCGTCTTCCTTGTCGGGGTGCAGGTGGATCATGCCGCGCGCCTGACCCACGACTTCGCCCTCGCAGATCGCGACGAACATCAGGTGATTGGTTTCGCGCAGAAAGACCGCGAGCCGCTTTTTATGGACCGGCCCGTCGAAGACATCCGCGGCGACGCGGTCCAGAACCGAAACGTCGCCCGGGCCTAGGCGCCTGATGTCGATTCTCGCCAAGTGCTACTTCTCTACGAGCGCCTTCAGCTGCAACAGGCCCTTCTCGAATTCGTTGCCGATCATCCTGTCCATCGAGAAGAACAGGCTCATCACGCGGCTCACGAAGGGCATCGGCCCGAAAATCGCCCAGGTCACGGCCGTGCCCGCGCCGGAAGGTTTGAGCAAAAATTCGATGCGGTTGCTTGCCTGCATCGGGCGGAAGAAATCGATCTTGCCTTCGACCTTTTCGTTCGGCGTGACGGCAGTGATCTCCTGCCGCCCCGCGCCGATCTGCCGGTTGCCGTCCCACTCGTAGACCGAGCCTACGCCGCTGTCCTCGCCGCAATAGATGCGCTTCATGTTGGGATCCTTCTGGTCCCACGGCGACCAGTAGCGCTGCGACTTCAGGTCTTCGAGATAAGGAAAGATTTTCGCGGGCGTTGCTGCGATCACGACCGTGCGCTCGACGCGGAAGCGGTTGGGCTTCATCGCGGCGAGCAGCATCGCAAGCGAGATAGCCGCGATCATCACCGCGCCGATCCCCAGCACGAAATATAACGGGGTCATCATTTCCAGGTTCTCCCTGCGCCGGACGTCATGCCGAGCATAGCATCCTTACTTTGCAAGCGTATGCGCGAAGCTCCAGCTGTGGCCGAAAGGATCGACCACCTGCGCGTAGCGGTCGCCCCAGAATGCGTCGTTCGGCGCGACGATGCTGGTAGCGCCGGCATCCATCGCGCGCTTGTAGGCGGCATCGCAATCCTTGACGCTGAGATGCACGGTCGTCGAGGTGCCGCCCATGCGGGAAGGCGCGCCGACCAGATCGGGGCGGCATTCCTTGTATTCGGGAAAATCGTCGTGGATGAAGATTTGCGCGCCGCCGATCTCGATCGCGGCGTGCATCAGGCGCTTGCCGTCCTCGTGCGGCACGCGCATCACCTCGGTCGCACCGAGCGCCTTCTTGTAGAACTCGACCGCGCCGGACGCACCGGCGATGCAGAGGTGGGGGAAGATCGTTTGTGTGGTCATCCTGGAACTCCTGCCAATATCCGTTACTTGCTGCGCTCGAGACGCTCGAGGCTCTGCGACCAGCCGACATCCATGCGGTTCGCGGCTTCCGTGAAGGCAGGCGCGACGTCGAGCACATAGAGATGAACGGTGACGAGCGTCTTGCCGTTCCGTTCCTCGAAAGTTGCCGTCACGCGGTCTTCGATCGTGGTTCTGTCGTTCGCGGGATTGTAGCCGCGCGCGCGGAACACGATGCGCGACGGCGCCTCGACGATCTCGACTTCGCCGTCGAGCGGAAAAATCTTTCCGTCAGATGAGCGGATCATCTCGATGTAGATTTTTCCGCCGGGCCTCGCGTCGATTTCGCAGCGCGGATTGGTGAAGCCGTCAGGACCCCACCATTGCGCGAGCTTTTCCGGCTTCACCCAGGCATCGAACACGCGCTCGCGCGGCGCATCGATCAGCCGCGAGACGACAACCTCTTTGCCGATCATCGTTTCGATTTTGGCTTGTGCAGTCATCGTCCCGCGCTCCTTTCTCATACGCGAATGGGGTAAACCCCAAGCGCGTTACGCGACAATCGTCTTGAAGCCGCCCCAGATCATGCGCTTCGTGTCGAAGGGCATGGCACCGGGCGTCATCATTTTTTCGAGACGCGGGTCCGTCATCACCTTCTTGTTGATCGCGTCGCGCTGCTTGCGCGATTTGTAGACGATGTAGGCGAAGATGACGGTCTCGCCCGTCTTCTGCTTTACGGCACGCGGAAACGAAGTCCGCTTGCCGTAAGGCACGTCGTCGGCCAGGCATTCGCGATAGTCGAGCGCGCCGTACTCGCGCCAGACCCTGCTCGCGAGCTTCGCGATCTTTTTATACTGCGCGATCTTTTTCTTCGGCACGGCAATCAGAAATCCGTCGATGTATTCCATTTTCTTCTCCTTGCGTTTCAGGTGAATCAGGCCGCTTTGCGCGCGGCTTCGATGTCGGCGATGACGAACTTCTTCATCTTCATGAAGGCATCCATCACGCGCTTGCGTTCGTCGGCGCTTCCTTCCGACAGGATCTTCGGCATCATTGCCGGGAAGACCTGCCAGGACAGACCGAAGCGGTCTTTCAGCCAGCCGCACACGCTTTCCTCGCCGCCGCCCTCGCGGAGCTTGTCCCAGTAGTAATCGATCTCGGCTTGCGTATCGCAGGCGAGCTGAAAGGAAACGGCTTCCGTGAATTTGAATTGCGGGCCCGCGTTCAGCGCCGTGAACGGCTGACCGTTGATCGTAAACTCCGCGGTCAGCACCTTGCCGGCGTCCATGCCGTGCGTTTCCTTCCCGGTGTCGGGGTAATACGCGATCTTGCCCATCTTCGAGTTCGGGAAGATGGAGACGTAGAACTCCGCGGCTTCCTTGGCGTTGCCGTCGAACCAGAGGCAGGGGGTGATCGGGCTTGCGAGTTTCATGATCGTACTCCTTTGACTTTGCAGATTTTTGAACCGGGTTCAGCGCGGCTGCCGCAGCATCGGGATGAGCCGTGGGGACGAGCCTTGCTGAATTTCTCCCATCACCTTGAAGCCGAAGCGTTCGTAGAACGGGACGTTCGCGGGGTTCGAGGATTCCAGATACGCGCGCTCGCCGCGCTCGTCGCAGCGCCAGATCGCGTGCGCCATCAGGTCCGCGCCGTAGCCTTTGCCCTGATGCGCGGGATCGGCGCCGATCAGCGGCAGATACCAGTGCGGTTCTTTTGGATGGAAATGCTCCATCTGCGCGAACAGACCTTCGCCACCTCGTTCCTGATCCGGCGTGCGTCCGAGGTTCTCGAAAATCTCGATCATTGCGCCGACATCCGGCTCGGCATGCGGCGGTAGCCAGAGTGCTACTGCACCAAAGTCGCCTGCGATGTCCGCGGTGCCGTGCATGAATGCGTTGCCGCCAAACGCGCGGATAAATTTCGGGGCGACTTCGCGATAGACGGCGTCATCAGGAAAACTCCATCGCATCATCGGATCGCTTGCGAAAGCGAGCGCCACGACTGCGATCGCTTTGGCTTCGTCGGCCTTGCCGGCGGCTCGCACCTGAGAAGATTGTTGCTGTACTTTGTTCATGGCAGGCATCATTCGAATTCGGCTGCGAGTTTTTCGAGCGTGCCGGTCCAGCCGCGCTTGTGTCCGTCGGCAGCGGCCTGATCGAAGAACTGCTCGTGCAGGAGCGTCAGCATCGAGCCGTCGCCGTCCGGCCGGATGGTGACGGTGACGAGCGACTCGCGCTCCGGCGTCGAATGCCAGGCCCAGGTGAATTGCAGGCGCTCCGGCGGAAATACCTCGCGGTAGGTGCCGCCGACCTTGTGGAAGTCGCCGTCGTCGGTGTTGAAGCTCACCCAGAACCTGCCGCCGACGCGCACGTCGAGCTCCGCCTTCACGGTGTCGAGAAGCGTCTGCTGCGGGCCGAACCAGCGCACTATTTTTTCCGCGTTGGTCCAGGCGGAGAAGACTTGCTCGGGCTTTCCGTTGATGTGGCGTTTGAGGGTGACGCTTGGTTTGGCGAGCATGTTTCGTCCTCAATGAACCTGGCGAGGCGGTCGAGTTGTTGCGTCCAGAACTGCTGGTAGCGGTGGAGCCACTGCATGGCTTCCTCCATCGGGCCGGCGGTGAGCTGAACCGCCACAGTGCGCCCGGTCTTGGTGCGCGAAATCAGGCCGGCGTCGGAGAGCACGTCGAGGTGCTTCATCACGGCGGGCAGCGACATCGAGAAGGGCTGTGCAAGCTCGCTGACCGAAACCGTGTCGCGCTCCGTGAGCTTTGCCAGCAGTGCGCGGCGCGTGGGGTCCGAGAGGGCCGCGAAGGTGCGGTCGAGGTGGGTAGCGGGTGTAGCCATGATGCCAGCGGAACCGGAGCCAATACTTAACTGATAGGTTAAGTAATAGAGATAGGGGGTGCAGTCAAGCCTTCAATCCGGAAGTTGCGGCTTTGCTCCCTTCGGCCGCGGGAACCGCCCAGAAGCGGTTTGACAGGGCCGGATACGGCCCCTAGAAACCCCGCCAAACCAAGGAATTCTCCGATGAAAGTCCGTAACTCCCTGCGCTCGCTCCGCGCCCGTCACCGGGATAACCGGCTCGTGCGCCGCAAGGGCCGCGTCTACATCATCAACAAGACGCAGAAGCGCTTCAAAGCCCGCCAGGGCTAAGGCAAGCGACCTGACAGTTTTGTCCGGCGCACGGAAACGTGCGCCGGATTTCGTTTGCCTGTGGCCTTTTCGGGCTTGCAGCCCGGGCCGCCGGGCATAGACTCGACCTTATGAAGCTCGTTCGAGTCTTCCTGATTGCGCTCCTTCCGTTCGCACCTTTCGCGGTGGAGCCGCTGCTTGCGCAGAACGCCCCCGGCGCCTCGCAGAAGGCGCCTGCCGCCAAGGCCAAAAACGTCCAGAACCGCAAGAAGCAGCTCGACCGCGCGCAGCAACTGGACGGCCTGTTCGCCGCACTCAAAGTCGCGCCGAACGCCCAGATTGCAAAACAGATCGAGAAGCGGATCGAGGCAGCACTCGTCATCACCGAAAGCGACACGCTGAACCTGCTCATGGTTCGCGCGCAGACCGTGATGCAGGAAAAGGAATACAAGACCGCGGAGCAGCTTCTGGATTCGATCATCCAGGTGAACCCGCGCTACACCGAAGCCTGGGCGCGCCGCGCGACACTCTATTTCGTGCAGAAGGATATCTACCGCTCGCTCGCGGATCTGCGTGTCGTGCTAGCACAGGAGCCGCGTCACTATCAGGCGCTCGCGGGCCTCGGCATCATCTTGCAAGACATCGGCGAAGAGAAACTCGCGCTACAGGCCTATCGCCGCGCGCTGGAAATCAACCCGCACCTCGAGAGCATTTCCGAGAGTGTGCGGCGGCTGAAGCTCAAGGTCGAAGGCCGGGATATTTAATCCACGTCCCCGCCTTCGGAAATGTAGGCGATCCGTACCATGTTGGTCGCGCCCGGCGTGCCGAGCGGAACGCCGGCAACCAGAATCACGCGCTGGCCGACTTTCACGATGCCTTCCTGATAGGCGAGCGCGCAGGCGCGTTTGATCGTGACGTCGATGTCCTGTTCGTCCTTCATCAGGACGCAATGCGCGTCCCACAATAGAGACAGGCGGCGCACGGTTTCGATCTTCGGCGAGAGCGCGACGATCGGCGGCTTCGGCCGTTCGCGCGCGATGCGCATGGCGGTTGCGCCCGAACTGGTCAGGCAAAGAATCGCACTGAGATCAAGCGTTTCCGCGATCTGGCGGGCGGCGGCGGAAATCGCATCGGCGCCGGTCGCTTCCGGCGCCCAGCGTTGCGCAGCAAGGCCCTCGAAGTAACTGGGCTCGCGTTCCACTTCTTCCGCGATCCGGTTCATGGTTTCGACCGCAAGCACCGGATGCGATCCGGCCGCGGATTCCGCGGAGAGCATGACCGCGTCGGCCCCTTCATAGACTGCGTTCGCGACATCCGAGACTTCCGCGCGGGTCGGCACAGGAAGCGTAATCATGGACTCGAGCATTTGCGTCGCAACCACGACCGGCTTTCCGGCGCGCCGCGACGACGTGATGATGCGCCGTTGCAGCGCGGGCACGCGCTCGAGCGGCATTTCCACGCCGAGATCGCCACGCGCGACCATGAGCGCGTCTGAGAGCTCGATGATGCCGTCGAGCGTGCTGATCGCCTGCGGCTTTTCGATCTTGCACATGATCGCCGCGCGGCCGCGCACGAGTTTCTTCGCCTCTGCTACGTCTTCCGGACGCTGGATGAAGGAAAGCGCGACCCAATCGACCTTCGCCTCCAGGCAGGCTTCGAGATCGCCGCGGTCTTTCGGCGTCAGCGCGGAAAGATTGAGGATGGTGTCCGGCAGGCTCACGCCCTTGCGGTCGGAGATGCGGCCTGCGACTTCGACGCGCGTCACCGCGCGGTCGCGCGCTGCCTCCGTTACGACGAGCTTCAGCTTGCCGTCGTCGATCAGCAGGCGGTCGCCGGGACGCAGCGCTTCGAGAATCTCCGGGTGCGGAAGATGCGCGCGAAGCTCGCCGCCGGGTGCCGGATCGGAATCGAGCACGAAGGCTGCGCCGGCTTCGAGTTGCGCGCCGCCGTTGCGGAACGCGCCGAGCCGGAGTTTCGGGCCCTGCATGTCCGCGAGAATGCCGATCGGCCGCCCGTGCTTCTCTTCGATCGAGCGGATGGTGTTGACGAAGGCCCGCATCGCCTCATGCGGCGTGTGGCTCATATTGATGCGGAATACGTCTGCGCCTGCGAGGAACAATTTTTCTATCGTGGCCGGCTCCGAGGAGGCGGGGCCGAGTGTTGCCACGATTTTGGTGCGGCGCTGACGTTTCATTGTTTTTTCTGGGCAGGACCTGGCGGAATGTTTGGGGCTCGCAAGCCCGGCGGAGTCTGGTTCTGTTCGGTCAGTTGCACGGTCCAGTCTTTATGGGATCGCGTATCGACCTCGAAGAATCCGGTGCGATTATAGCCGCGTGCGAGGCAATCCGCGATGCCCTGGATGGTGAATTCCTTGTCGCGCGTGCACAGGTAGGCCTTGCCGGACCACTCGCCGCCCTGATCGTAATCCTGCGCATAGAGATAGTAGTAGCGGGCGATCAGCGTGCCGCGCACAAGCGTCTCGCAGGTGCCGGGCGGAATATTCCACCAGCCTTCCGTGGTCCAGTGTTCGCTGTCTTTGTAGCCGAGCGCGACGCCGACGCGGCTTTCGGTGCGGTTGCAAACGCGGAAATCGGCATGCGCCATGCAGGTGGAGATCGATAACACCACAAGCGCAAGCGAGTATGACGAGATCACGCGAAGGCTACGCATCGGGAGAGAAATCACCGTTCCGGCTGGTGTGGGAGCGTTGCACGGTGGGGTTAATTTATTGGCCCCGCATGCTACCGGCTGTCAACAAGAATGGCCCGCAGGTCGTTTACATTCGTGAATGTCGGCCCAGGGTTCAGAAGATCGCCCAGTTCTTCGAAGAAGTGGGTGGAATTATTCTGCGCAAGAATCCCGGCAGGATCGAGGCCGCGTTCGCGTGCGCGGGAAAGCGTGGTCTCGTCGATGAAGGCGCCCGCCGGATCTTCAGCACTTCCCGCGCCGCCGTCGGTGCCGTCGGTGTCGCCGGCAACCGCGGCGATTGCCTTCTCGCCGCCGAGCGCGGCTGCAAGTGCCAGCGCATATTCCTGATTGGGTCCGCCGCGGCCCTGTCCTTTGATCGTGACCGTCAGTTCGCCACCGGAAAGGATCGCGGCTCTGCGCCCTTCACGCTTCAGGGAAATTGCAAGTGCCGCGTGCTCCGCGGCGACATCGCGGGCTTCGCCTTCGAGGTCCGCGCCGAGCAAGACGGGTTCATAGCCGGCCTGTCTCGCAATTTCCGCTGCCGCATCGAGCGAGGCTTTCGGCTTCGCGACGATTTCGAAGGCCGTGTTTCTGAACGCGCCGTCGCCGGGCTTCGGCGATTCATTCGCGGCGTCGTTCAGTGCCGCGGCAATCGAAGCGGGCGGCACGATGTTGTATTTCCCGAGAATCTTACGCGCATCTTCTAGCGTGGTCACATCCGGCACGGTCGGCCCCGAGCCGATCACCGAAGGATCGTCGCCGGGCACATCGGAGATCGCAAGCGTGATCACGCGCGCGGGTGCGAGCGCTGCCGCGAGCCGGCCGCCCTTGATGCGCGAGAGATGCTTTCTCACGCAGTTCATCTCGACGATGTTCGCGCCGCTTTTCAGCAGCGCGCGGGTTAATTCGCGTTTGTCGTCGAGCGAAATGCCTTCAGCCGGAGCGATCCAGTTCGCCGACGCGCCGCCCGACATCAAGACGAGCGCGACATCGTCTCCGGTTGCGCCGTGCGCGAGTGCGAGCGTGCGTTCGGCGGCCGCGATGCCCTTGGCATCCGGCACCGGGTGCCCCGCTTCGATCATCTCGATCGCGCGAAGCGTCCGGCCATAGCCGTGCCGGGCGACCGCGATTCCCGAAAGGCGTTCGCGGGGAAAGTCGTGCCGGTCGAAGTAAAACGCTTCAGCGGCTTCCGCCATCGAGCCTGCGGCCTTGCCGGCTGCGAAAATGAGGAGACGGCCTTTGCCCGGCGGAGCGGGCAGATGCGCCGGAAGGCATTCGCGCGGATGCGCGCGTGCAACCGCCGCATTATAGATCTGAAGGAGCAGGTCCCGTTTCATATGGCTGCCGCCGGTGCTTTGGTGCGCGGACGCGCGACCCAGATGCCGAGCAGAATGAGCGCGCCGCCGAGCGCCTGCAACGGCCCGAGCTTCTCGCTCAGCACAAGCCAGCCCAGCGCCGCGGCACCCACCGCTTCGAGAAAGATCACGAGCGAGGAGAAGGTCGCGGGCAATCTTCCGAGCGCGACCGCGAGCAGGCCTTGCCCGAGCACCTGCGACACGATTGCGAGCGAGAACAGTGTGAGCCAGCCCTCGCGCGAGTGCGGCAGAAAGTCCGTCTCGAGAAGCAGCGCGACCGCCAGCATGCAGGCTGCCGTGATCGCAGCCGACATGAAGGCGAGCGAGCCGGCCCCGATTTTGAGCCGCATGCGCGCGTTGCTGACGGCAAGCATGTAGAGCCCGAAGAACAGGGATGTAATCAGCGCGTAGCCGTCGCCGGATAGCCGCTCCGGCGCGAAGCTGTAGCTCTGGCCGATGAGCGCGGCGCCGCCGAGCAGGCAAAGCGCGAGGCCGGAAAAGTCGGCTCGCGAAATTTTCTCGCGAAATACCAGCCACGCGCCGAACGCAACCCACACCGGCGCCATCGTCGCGAGAAATGTCGCGTTCGCGACCGTGGTCGCGAGAATGGCGAGATGCCAGAAAAACAGATCGCCCGCGAAGAAGAGACCGGAGAGCACGACGGCGCGGTCGGTCGAGAACATCTGCCGCGTTTCCTTGGGCTCGAGCAGCGCCCATAGCGCAAGGAAAGGAAGTGCCAGCGCGCAACGCCAGAAGGCGCTCGCGAACGGGCCGACATCGGCCAGCCGCACGAAAATGGGAGAGGCGCCCATCGCGAAAGCGCCGACGACTAGGGCGGCAAAGGCGAGCGCATTCTTTTGGGCGGGAAGGGCGGCGGCGTTCACGGGCTGTTTCAGCTTTTCCCCGTTTGGTAAGCCATGACCGCCCCGCTGTCACCCACGGCGCTGCAACGGCGGCATGCGCGGCGTTGGTGCCTTTCGCTTCTCCCGGATACTCACAGGGGTCCGGGATACGGTAAGACTCGTCCGCCTCATGGGGTTAGGATGGCCCTTCGAGAGTTCCGGAGTATGCATGATGGCCGAGATCGACGAGAAAGCCCGTACCGAGCTTGAAGCTGCGGTGTTCCGCCGTCTCGTAGAACACCTGCGCTCGCGCAGCGACGTTCAGAATATCGACCTCATGAATCTCGCAGGCTTCTGCCGTAACTGTCTGTCGAACTGGATGAAGGATGCCGCCGACGCAAAGGGCATCGCGATGTCCAAGGACGAGAGCCGCGAAGCGGTTTACGGCATGAGCTACGAGGACTGGAAATCGAAACACCAGAATGAAGCGAGCGCGGAGCAGAAGGCCGCGTTCGATAAATCCAACCGACACTGAAGTAGACCCATGCCAGCAGCAGCCAAGAAGAAAGAGTCCGCGCCCGCGGACGCAACCAGCTTCGCCAAGTCGCAACTGAAAGCCTTGGTCGAGCGGATCGAGCGTCTCGAAGAAGAGAAGAAGGCGCTCGCCGACGACATCCGCGAGGTTTACGGCGAGGCCAAAGCGAACGGCTTCGATACCAAGGCGCTGCGCGCGGTGGTGCGTATGCGCGGGCAGGAGGCTGCTGAGCGTCAGGAATTCGAAGCGATCGTGGATCTCTATCGCGACGCGCTCGGAATCGGCGCGCGTTGATCTAGCGCGATGCGGCGCGTGCCGGTTCGAAGCCGAGAACGACGACCGGCGTGCGGTCGCGCTGGAAGCCGCCGGCCGCATTCTGATCCGGCGTAAACTCCGCGAACCGGTTTTCGACGATGGCACGCACGGGCTCCGCGAAGCCGCGCGTGTTCTCGGGATGCTTGAACTGAACCGGCCCGTTCGCCCGCGCGAAGCCGGCTGCGATCTGATGCGCACCCGCGATCAGCGGAACCGCAGCGAGCGTGCCCTGCATGCGGTTCTGTGACGGGTAATAGCGCCGGTTGGTATTGGCATAGGCGAGCGTCGTCGATGCGGTGGTTTCGTCAGACGGCGGCGTTTCGTTCGCAGGCGCCGGGCCGACCTGCCATTGCAGGCGCTCTTTCGGCTGCTGGCGGTTTGCCGGCGGCAGGATCGATTGCGGATTGGCAGAGGCAACCTGCGTGCGCGAAGGCGGCGTCTGCGGCTGTTGCGCGGGCACTTCCTGCTCGTTTTCCTGCGCTTCCTGTTCGGTCGTGTTCGCGGCCGAGTTCGCGCTAAAGATCGAACTGATGAAGCTCTTGAGGCGGTTCGGATCGGGCGCTGCTGCCGCCGCCGCAACGCGGGTCTGCTGACGCTCGCCGAACTGGCCGCGCTGCTGGATCTCCGCCGCGGCAAGCTGGAAATTTTTCAGCGGTACGCCGTCGGTTGGAACGTGAATGGTTTTGCCGTCGGGGAATACGCGCACGAGCTGTTCGCGGGTCATGCGCGGCCAATGACGGATCGTGGACGTGTCCATGTGGACGAAATCGGAGCCCGGATAGAAGCCGACGCCGCCGCGCTGGAGCCGAAGGCCCGCCGCGCGAAGGTCGGCGATCGCAACGCCGGGAATGCGGAAGTCGATCGCGTTGCCGAGAATATGCTGGCTGTGCTTCGCAACGCCGTTAGAGCGCGAACGGAGCATTTCGTTGGTCTCGGGCGAGCGGAAGGCGGAGATGATCTGGATCGGTTGCGTGCCGCCGGTGTCGCGATTGACCTCCCAAAGAATGTCGAAGAGATGCGGGTTCATCTTCGTTTCTTTGTGATTGCGCCAGTCGCGCAGGAAGCTGTTCAGTTTGGCAAGACCGGCTTCGTCGTAGCGCCCGTTCACCTTGAAGGTGACGGTGATCGACTCTTTCGAGTGCGTGTGAAACATCGAGATCGAGCGCGTATCGCCGTTCGCGATCACGCTCTGCAAGCTCGTCGTCGAAAGGGTCAGCGCAAGCGCGGCGGCTCCGACCGCTCCGAACGAGCGGCAAGCCTTCCAGTCGCGTGACGATGCAGCGGAAGCTTCTTTCGGCAAGTACGAACCTGTCCCCTTACTGCTTTCGGCCACCCCCACCGGGCGCGAGAAGCAGGATTCATGCAGTCTTGCCGGGTTCGGTTAACGATTTGTTGACCGGGATTGCCCCCGACTTGCGCATCTTGGTACGGGCCGAAAATGGCGGAAAAAGGGGCCGATCCGTTACCAAGAAGTTAACGCGCGGGAGTGCTCAGGCGCTGGTGCGTGCGTCTGCGATGCGCTTCTTCATCGACGCGATCAGCGTATCGCGCGGCGTAGCCTGCGCGAACAGATGGCCCTGACCCATATCGCAGCCCATCTCCTGGAGTGCGCGCACTTCGCTCGGCCGCTCGATGCCTTCGGCGACCGCGACCGTGTCGAATTTGTGGGCAAGCTCGATCGCTGTCCGGCACAGCGAGGCCGTATGCTCGTCCTGGTCGCAGTTGCTGACCAGACTGCGGTCGATCTTCAACTCCTCGAACGGCAGTTCCTTCAGGCGGGCGAGATGCGAGTAACCCGCGCCGAAATCGTCGATCGCGATCGAAATGCCGTAGAGCTTCAGTTGCGTCGCGACCTCGTGAATCGAGTGGATGTCCTTGATCGCCTGATCCTCGGTGATCTCGACGATCATGCCGGGCCAATGGCTTTCCTTGGGGCGCAGTTCGCGGACGATTTTGGCTACCGGAATACGGGTCAGCGATTCGACCGACAGATTGATCGAGAGCTTGAGCGGAATGCCGAGGCGGTCGAACAGCGGCCAGTCGTAGAGCGCCTGGATGAGCGCGCGTTCGCCGAGCTTCGCAAGGGACGCCTCGTCGGCGCCCGGCAGGAAGGAGGCCGGCAGCAGGGTTCCGAAGACGGGATGAACGCAGCGCGCGAGCGCTTCGGCGCCGACCGGCTTCATTTTCTGGATGTCTATTTTCGGCTGGTACCACATCTGCAGCCAGTTGTTCTGTAGGACTTCCTCGAGCGTAAGCTTCTGGTAGCGGGAATTGACCGGAGGCTCCGGCGCGATGGCCGGAGCGTCGGGGAGTTCGGCAAGGCTCTGTTCCGCCACCTTGCGAACCGCAGCGATGCTGAAGGGCTTCTGCAAAGGTGGCAGCATCTTCAGCGCATGGCGCTCTCCGATCAGTTGCAGGTTCCGCAAAGTCTGCGGATCCTTGCCGCTGATGAGCTGCACCTTTCCGGCAAACCGGACATCGCCCAGTCCCCGCATCACGTCGATCGCGTCCGAGCCTTCGAGCGAGATGTCTAGGAACACCAGGTGCGGACGTATGCGCTGGAGCGCGACCATCACGGAGTCGGCGCTCCGGTATCTTTCGATTGCGCAGTCGAACGGCGCCAGCGAAGCGGCGAGCAAATTCTGGATCGCAGGTTCGTCGTCGATGATGAAGACGTTCAATGTTTGCTGCACCGCTGCTTCAGGCGCGAGCGCCGGCGCCCGCTCGCGGAGCGGTTCCGGGGAAATCTCAGTCTTTAAACCGTGCTTAAAAATCATATTGCCGTTCCAATTCACAGGCTGCGGCGCAGGAACGCTTCGTCTTTATTTTCTAATTGCTTAGGGCAGTCTCGCTTATGAGAAGTTATGCAGCCCATAAAGCGGTCAACAGAGTTAACTTGCCGTTAACGGCGGGCAAACCCGGCTCTCACCAATCAATTACTTCTTCCGGCTAACGTAGCCCCCGGGAGAGATGACGATGAAGCAATCGGCTGCAGTGAAATCGATGCGCAGAATCCGGATCGTGGTTCTTCTGTCGCTTGGACTTACCTTTCTGGCCGTGGCGGCAATCCGCCTTATCGTGCTCTACGATCATCGCGAACAGGTGCTCGAGCAGAGCAGGGCACGGGCGCAGAACCTGGCATCGCTGGTCGCCGACAATCTCTCGCAGACGATCGAAATGATCGACGGTAGCCTGCTACGCATCAGCCAGCATGCAAGCCAGCTCAAGGGCTCGGATTCCGAGATTCAACTGGCGACGACACTGGAGCAGTCGTTGAGTACGATGCGCGGCATCGGCGGGATTACAATTCTGGATGCACAAGGCGTCATCAGCCATTCGACGATACCGCAAATCATCGGCGAGAGCCGCGCCGACCGGCCGCTCTATTCCGCAATGCTCATGGACCGGAAAACCGATCTGGTGGCGGACGCGCCGTTCGAAAGCAGGGTCTCGGCTCAGCTGCTGTTTCCGCTGGGCAGGCGTATAACCACGCCGAACGGCGACTTTCTCGGCATTGTGACGGCGACTCTGGAGTTGGAGCGCTTGCGCGAGTTCTACCGCTCCTTCCAGACCGGACAGAAAGGCGTGATATGGATTCTTCATCCGGACGGACATGTGCTGTTTCGTCAGCCCCACGGCCAGCATTTTGCGCAAAGGCTTGAGGAAGACCATGCGCTTCTGACCTTGCCGACAGTGTTCACGCCGAACGCGGTATACGCAGGACCGCTGGACGATTCAGGAGTGCGTTATCTCACGGCTGTCCGGAAGATTCAGGTCCCCTCGATCCGCATCGCGGTTTCACTTTCCGAGGAAGAGGTGCTCGAATCCTGGTGGAAAGAGTTCTACCTTTCGTTGCTGGTCCTGCTCGGTACGGCCCTGGCCATCGGTCTCGCAGGCTTGCAGGTTCACCGGCAGATTGGTTCGCGGTTGCAGGAGGCGGAAGACTACTTCGTGAAGACACGGCAGTTCCAGGATATCCTGGATCATGCGCCGGTCACGATCACGGTAAAGGACACCACCGGCCGGATTACCCTTGCCAACCGCGACTTTCTGAGCCGCATCGGCCGCACCCAGTCCGAAGTCATCGGTTCGAGCCTCGATCAGGTGCTCCCGCAGCGCTATGCGGACGAGATCAAGCTGTTGGACGAGGAGGTCATCCGAACGAAGTCGGTGCTCCAGCGAGAGTTTCGCTGGGATCAGCCGCGCATTCACATGAGTACCAAGTTTCCGCTGCTGGACTCGAAAGGTGAGGTGGAGGCCGTCGGCTCGATCTCGCTCGACATTACCGAGTCGAAAGCGGCGCAAACCATCAATCTCAGCATCTTCGAGAAGTCGCTGGACATCATCCTTGTCTGCGACTCGCAGGGGAACCTGTCGCGCGTAAGCCCGAGCGTCACCGCCATTCTCGGCTACAAGCCGGAAGAACTCGAGGGCAGTAACGCCGTCAACTTCATTCATCCGGACGATCTGGAGAGCACGCGCGCTGAAATGCGGGCCCTGCGAATCGAAAAGGTGTCGCGGAATTTCAATTCCCGCTACTTCCACAAGGATGGCCGCGCCATCGCGCTGACGTGGACCGGCATGTGGGTCGAAGACGAGCAACTGCATCTCTTCATCGGGCACGACATCACGGAACGGAACAAACTGGAGGCCGAACTTCGTCAATCGCAGAAGATGGAAGCGATCGGCCGGCTGACCGGCGGTCTCGCCCACGACTACAACAACCTGCTCACGGTTATCCTCGGCAATGCGGAGCTTCTCGTGGAAGCGTTGCGCGGGAACGCAGCACTCACGCCGATGGCGCAATCGGTGCTGGATGCCGCTAATCGAAGCGCGGTTCTCACGCAGCGCCTGCTTGCGTTCGGACGCAGACAGGCGCTCGAATCGGAGCCGATCGACGTCAGCGCGCTGGTTCGGGAAATGACCGATCTCGTCCGCTTCACAGCCGGAGAAGGCGTGCGGCTGGATTTCGCGCTCGATACGGATCCGTGGATCGTCAGCGTCGACCGCAACCAGTTAGAGACCGCGGTGCTCAATCTCGTTGTCAACGCGCGGGATGCGATGGGAGGCCGCGGCGTGCTGCGGATCGAAACGGCGAAAGCAGAATTTGGCGAATCCGTTTCGATCGTGCCGGACATGAAAGACGGCAACTACATGATGCTGGCGGTGACCGACAACGGCAGCGGCATGAGCCCGGAAGTCCTGTCCCGCGTCTTCGAGCCGTTCTTCACGACCAAGGAAGTCGGCAAGGGCACGGGTCTCGGGCTCAGCATGGTCTACGGCTTCGTGAAGCAGAGCGGAGGTCACGTCGCGATCTACTCCGAGCCGGGACACGGCACAGCGGTAAAGATATTCTTCCCGACAACGGATCGCGGAATCTCCGAAGATTACGACTCCGACCGGCGGGATAAGGCCAACGACCTGCCGATGGGAACGGAGTCCATTCTGGTCGTCGAAGACGATGCGCTGGTGCGCGAGAACACGCAGCGGCAACTGCTTTCGCTCGGTTATCGCGTGCTCGTGGTCGGCAGCGGCCGGGAAGCCCTGCGGCAGCTCAGTGTCGGCTATCGCCCGGATCTTCTTCTGACTGACGTCATCCTGGGCGGCGAGATGAACGGAAAGGAACTCGCGGACAAGGTGCGGGTCATCGATCCGGGCATCAGGGTCATGTTCATGTCCGGCTACACTTCGGGCGTGCTTGCCGATCCGGCGACCGGCGTAATTCCCGAGAGCATGAATTTCATAGGCAAGCCGTTCCGCCGCAGCCAGCTTGCGAGATCGGTTCGCGATGCGCTGGAATCGGAGATGACTGAGACCGCATAAAAAATTAGGGCCGCTTTCGCGGCCCTGATGCTGTCTCGATACATTCGCTTCTTAGCGCCGGAAAATTCCGAACAGATCGAAGCCGCGCGATTCGCCGTAATAGCCGTCGAGCGTGAGCGCCTGACGGCCCGGCGTCGGGTCGGCGTGCTTCACCGCAACTTCGAGCTGACGGCGCTCATTGCCGGTCGCCTTGAGGTTTTTGATGGTCGCGGCATCGACCTTGTAGATATCCTTGCGGATGATCAGCTTGCCGTCACGGACTTCCGCCGTGTTGTAGATAATGTGAACCGGGACGTTGTTCTTGAAGTCGAGCTTGTGCTCGGCATTGCCGTACATCTTCCTGATTTTTTCCTGCGTCCAGTCTTCGCCCGGACGCGCCATGTTCATCAGGAGCTCCGCGTATTTCAGCGGATCCTGCACGCGAATGCATCCTGCGCTGTAGGCGCGATCGTCATGCGCGAACAAGTGCCGAACAGGCGTGTCGTGCTGATAGACCAGGAACTTGTTCGGGAAATTGAAACGAAGGCGGCCAAGCGCATTTCCGTCGCCGGGGGGCTGCGACAAGTGCAGCGTGCCATCGGGGCGGGTCTGGATGCGGATGCCCATCTGCTTCATCGCGTCCGGGTTGTTGCGTAGCGCCGGAATGTAGTCGCGCGCGATAATCGACGGCGGCACGTTCCAGGTCGGGTTGACCGTGATGAAGCTCATCTCCTGGGTCGTGATCGGCGAGATCTTGGTCGGCGCACCGACAACGACGCGCGTTTCCCAGACTTCCTTACGGTCGCGATAGACGCGCAGATAATAGCCGGGAATGCTGGTGATGACGTGGTTGTTGCCGAGATCGCGCGGCAACCAGCGCCAGCGTTCCATGTTCGCAAGGATGATGTCTTCGGCGCGGTCGCGGCTGACGCCGTTCATGGTGTCGACCGTCTGCGGGCCGACGATTCCGCTCGCGGCGATTTTCGCCGTCTTCTGGAACGCGGTGACCGCTTCCATCAGTTCCTTGTCGAAAAACTTGTCGTCTTTCGCCGCCAGACCGAGCCGCTGGCGCAGGAGCGGCACGCGTGCGTCTTCCTGCGGCTTCTTCGGGTTGAAGCGGATCAGCTGGCCCTGCGGAATCCGCACCGGCTCCACTTCCTGCTTCTGCCGCGCTTTGGCGAGTTCGGCCTTCAGGAGCTTGTATTGCTCATGCTGCGGGTGGAAGCCCGCGAGCGTTTCGCCGATGTTGGTGCTGGCCGCGACCTTCTTCAGGCTGTCGAGCGGGTCGAGGCCGTCGTGCTTGTATTCGGTGTCGCGGAACGTGCGCGACGGATGGATGCGTCCCGAGGAAGCGTGACGGATGAAGTCGAGCACTTCGACGGTGTAGGCGAGTTCGGCTTCCGCGAGCTTGTCGGCTTCCGAGACGCTGAAATCCGGCGCCGGATAGTCGGCGGGCTCGAGGCCGTCTTCGCCGACCTTCTTCAGGAATTCAGCCGTGGCGGCGGTGTTCGCTTTCGCCTTGCCGTTTTCGGTCCAGAGCGGCTTGAAACCGCGATCGCGGAAAAAGATCTCGATGGCGTCGCGCTCTTCCTTGCGGGAAGCGAAACGGTCGCCGCGGTTCGCGATCAGTTCGCGGAGTTTTTCGGCGACAGCCGCGTCGAGCCCGGAGAGATTGGCGAGCGGCGCCTCGATCAGCTTTTTGCCGGTGAGCTTCTTCGTCTCGTCCGAGGGAACGTAGCCATCGGCCGGAGCGGAAGGCGCGGGCGCCGTTGCCTGCTGCGTCTGGGGTTGCTGCGTCTGGCTTTCGAGGCCGGTCGGGGCCGCGACTACGGGCGCCGGAATGGACTTGACCGCGTCTTCGTTGCTGCCCTGCGCCAGAGCTGCCGGGGCGAACGCAAACAAGGCTGCGCCTACGAAAAGACCGCGCGAAACGAGGCCGAAATGCCTGCCGGGGTTCATTAGTTTCTCCCGTAAAAACTGATTTATACCGCTTGTGGCAGCGGCGGCTGACCCGATCAAGGGTTCAATGGCGTCCGCCGTGCCTTGGTTCCGAATTAGCCAGATTCTGTTACCGCGTGGCCACGGGAAGAGGTCACAAATCCCCGTGATTGGCACCGGATTCGGCTTCCAGGCCGAGTTCCTTGAGCTTCCGGTACAGGGTCGACCGTCCTATTCCGAGACGGCGGGCGACTTCGGTCATCCGGCCCCGGTAATGGCTGATCGTGAAGCGGATGATTTCGGCCTCGAGCGTCTCGATCGGCCGTACGTGACCGTGGAAATCGACGAGTTCCAGCCTTTCCCCGGCCGGGCCTTCGGGCTTGTCCGCGGCGACGATAAGGGGGGCTGCCGGCTGGGTCGAAGGGGAGGCCACGGTCGGAGGGGCGGCGTAAAGTGCTGCCTGCTCGTAACCCGGGACCTGGCTTGCGATCTGCGGGAATTCCGCGATGCCGATTTCGTCCGAGTTGGCGAGCACCACGGCGCGAAACACCGTGTTCTCGAGCTGGCGTACGTTGCCCGGCCATTTATAGGCGGAGAGCAGCGCCATCGCTTCGGCGGAAACCGAGCGCACGCGCTTGCCTTCCTCGGCCGCGAAGCGCGCAACGAAACGGCGGACCAGATCGGGCACGTCTTCCATGCGCTCGCGCAAAGGCGGCAGCGTCACCGGATAGATGTGCAGGCGATAGAACAGGTCCTCGCGGAAGTTGCCCTCGCGCACGAGCGCCATCAGATCGCGGTTGGTGGCTGAGACCAGCCGGAAGTTCACCTTCACGGGTTTGCGCGAGCCGACCGGGTCGATCTCGCCTTCCTGCAAGGCGCGCAAAAGTTTCACCTGCGTGTCGGCGGGAAGTTCGCCGATCTCGTCGAGAAACAGCGTGCCGCCGTCTGCTTCGAGGAATTTTCCGGTCTGCTTGTCCTGCGCGCCGGTGAAGGATCCCTTCTCGTGGCCGAAGAGAATCGACTCGACGAGGTTCGCCGGGATCGCGCCGCAGTTGACCGCGACGAACGGTTTTTTCGCGCGCGGGCCGGCCGCGTGGATCGCGCGGGCAAACAGCTCCTTGCCCGTGCCCGATTCGCCTTCGATCAGGACCGGAATGTCGGATCCCGCTGCTTTCTCGGCGAGCGTGAGTGCCGCCTGCATGCGCGGGCTCTTGGTGGAGAGGTCTTTCAGGCCGAGCTTGCCGTCGGCGGATTTCTGCATGCGCCGGACTTCGTCGGCGAGCGTCGCCTGCGCCAGCGCGTTCCGGAGCGAAACCTGGAGGCGCTCGGCGCGCACGGGCTTCACGCAGAAATCGACGGCACCCGCGCGCATCGCCGATACGACCGTGTCGATCGAGCCCTGCGCGGTCTGCACGATCACCGGAAGCTGGCTGCCGCGTTCGCGCAGTTTGCCGAGCATGCCCATGCCGTCGAGATCGGGCATCACGAGGTCGAGCACGATGCATTCGACCGCGGCACCTTCCGGGCTGTCGAGCAGCTTCAGCGCGGCTTCCGCGCCCTCGGCCATCACCGGCTCATAGTCGAAGCGCTTGATCATCGCCTCGAGCAGCCGGCGCTGCACCGGGTCGTCATCCACCACCAGAATACGCGCGCTCATAAATAAGGACCCCGTCCGGCGACAAGATGTGCCGTTTCGGGGCACATTGGTTGACGGGCGTTAAGAGAGTCTGAATCTTCCGCCATGCCGCTGCAAAACCGCGTATCGCCCTTTGGAGAACTCTTCGCCGCGCCTTCGCGGGGCAATTTCTTCGGCAATCGCGGCGGCAAAGTCCATCGCGACGACAAAACGCTTGGTGCCCGCCGCCACGCCTCGAAGGCGTGGATCTGTTGCGTGCTCTCCTTCAAGGGAAGGCAGCGCGATGTCTGGGGGCGCTACTACACCGAGCTTTTCTTCCTCGACGAGCCGACCGCGCTCGCGGCGGGGCACCGGCCCTGCTTCGAATGCCGCCGCGCGGAGGCCGCAGCCTTTGCGGAGAAATTTCCCGCAGTCGTTGGTCGCCCGAAGGCCGGCGAGATGGACGAGCGGCTCCATCGCGAGCGGCTCGACGCGGACGGTCGCTCGAAGCGTCTGCATCCGGTTTCGCTGGCCGATCTGCCGGACGGGGCTTTCGTTACGCTCGAGGGGAACGGATCGTTTGCCGTAAGGGGAAAGTCGCTCTTGCGCTGGTCGCCGGGCGGCTATCTTGAGAGGGTGCCGAGGCCGTCAGGGCGCGCCATGATGCTGACGCCTCCTGCAATTATGAAGGTGCTCGCTCGCGGCTACGAACCGCACTGGCATGAAAGTGCCGCCGTGCCATAGAGTTTGCGGGTCTGGAGATTTCGCCAAATGAGAATCGCTTTCGAGAACCCGGCTTCTGCGTCCGCCTCAGGCGGACCTTTGGGCGATCTGCCGGAGTGGAATCTCACCGACCTTTACGCCTCGACCGACGATCCGAAAGTACAGGCCGATCTCGCGAAGGCCGAGTCCGACGCGCTTGCGTTCGAGAAGGACTTCAAGGGCAAGCTCGGGGAAATCGCGAGCACGCCTTCCGCCGGCGCGACACTGGGCGCGGCCGTGCGCCGTTACGAAGCGATTGACGATCTTCTGGGAAGGCTCGTTTCCTTCGCGGGCCTCGTGCGCGCGCAGAACACGAGCGACCCCAAGCGCGGCAAGTTCTACGGTGACGTGGTCGAGCGCATCACCAACATCTCCTCGAACCTTCTGTTCTTCACACTGGAACTGAACCGCATCGATGACACGCTGATCGAGCGCGCGCTGGAAGACCCGGTGTTCGGGCATTACCGCCCGTGGGTCGAGGACACCCGGCGCGAGAAGCCCTATCAGCTCGAAGACCGGATCGAGCTTCTGTTTCACGAAAAGTCGGTCACGGGCCGCGGCGCATGGAACCGCCTGTTCGACGAAACGGTCGCGGGTCTGCGCTTCGACATTGACGGCGAGAAGCTGACGCTCGAGCCGACGCTCACGATGCTGCAGGACGCCGACGAGCTGAAGCGTGCGAAAGCCGCCGGCTCGCTCGCGAACGTCTTCAAGCAGAACCTTTCCACCTTCGCGCTGGTCACGAACGTGCTCGCGAAGGACAAGGAAATTTCCGACCGCTGGCGCGGCTTCGATGACATCGCGGATTCGCGCCATCTTGCGAACCGCGTCGAGCGCGAGGTGGTCGATGCGCTGGTCGAAGCCGTGCGCGCGTCGTTTCCTATCGTTTCGCACCGCTACTACAAGATGAAGGCGAAGTGGTTCGGGAAGGAAAAGCTCGAGCACTGGGACCGCAATGCGCCGCTGCCGAAAGTCGAGCAGCGCACGATCGCCTGGCCGGAAGCGCGCGAGACCGTTCTCTCCGCCTATGCCGCGTTCTCGCCGCGCATGGCCGACATCGCGAAACAGTTCTTCGACAGAAACTGGATCGACGCGCCGGTGCGGCCCGGCAAGGCGTCGGGCGCGTTTGCGCATCCGACTGTTCCGTCGGCGCATCCGTATGTATTGCTCAACTACATGGGCAAGCCGCGCGACGTGATGACGCTCGCGCACGAACTCGGCCACGGCGTGCATCAGGTATTGGCCGCGCCGAACGGCGCACTGATGGCGCCGACGCCGCTGACGCTCGCCGAAACCGCTTCCGTGTTCGGCGAGATGCTGACTTTCCGTGCATTGCTCGCGAAAGCCGCGCCTGCGCAGAAGAAGGCCATGCTCGTCCAGAAGGTCGAGGACATGATCAACACGGTGATCCGCCAGATCGCCTTCTATTCCTTCGAGCGGAAGATCCACACCGAGCGCAAGAACGGCGAACTCACGCCGGAGAAGATTTCCGAACTCTGGATGAGCGTGCAGGGCGAAAGCTTGGGCCCCGCGATTCATCTCGGCGAAGGCTATGAAACTTACTGGGCCTATATCGGCCACTTCATCCATGCGCCGTTCTATGTCTACGCTTATGCGTTCGGTGATTGCCTCGTGAACTCGCTCTATGCGGTCTACGAGAAGGCCGACGAAGGCTTCGCCGAGCGTTATCTCGCGATGCTCGCTGCCGGCGGCACCAAGCATCACTCGGAACTGCTGAAACCCTTCGGTCTGGACGCACGCGATCCCACGTTCTGGCAGACCGGACTGAAACTCATTTCGAGCATGATCGACGAAATCGAAAAACTGGATAAAGCTGCTTGACGCGATACTCATTCGTTTTCGCAGCAGTTTTCGCAATCGTTGCCGCGATTCTGATTGCCGATCACAGGTTCTGGCTCATCGACGACCGCAATCATCACGACGGCTTGCTGGTCGAGGAGCAATTCGCGGATGCGCGCCGCGAGAACCGCTCCGATATCAACGTGATCGCGATTGCTGGCGGCAACTGGCTCGCGCTCTGTCTCGTGGGTCCGGGCGAGAACCCGCGGACGATCCTGCGCCGGTTCAGCACAAAGCACGGCATACGCACCTCGACGCTCCAGCGCTTGCGTTCGTGGCTCTATGTGGGCAGCGTGCCGAAGGACGAAGTCGCGCTTGTCTTCGTCACCGGAAACTACAGTATCCGCTCCCGGCGGCTGCCGAACTACACCGGCAACCCCGCGTTCAAATCTTCCTGCGCCCTCAGAAACGAAGCGGGGCTGCGTTTTAAGTAGGAGGCATGCATAGGCTCCAAGCACATGGGCTCCAAAGTCTGGATCGAAGCGGCGATCAACGGACCCTGGGGCAAGGCACGCCAGCCGGGCATTCCTACCTCGACCAAAGACATCATCGCGGACGGCGTTGCGAGCGCGAAGGCGGGCGCGGCCATCGTGCACCTGCACGTCTATGACGAGACGACCGGGCAACAGAAGGACGACTGGCAGCTTTATGCGAGCGCCATCGAAGGCATCCGCGCGGAATGCGACGCCATCATCTATCCGACGATTCCGATCGCGGGTTCGAGTTACGCGAACGGTACGATGAAGACCGCAGCCGAGCGCTACAAACATCTCGAAGAACTCGCGAAGCGCGGTCTCGTCGAGTGGGGCGTGGTTGATCCGGGCTCGTGCAACTTCGCGCGCTTTTCGGATGTCGCGAAACTTGTGCCCGGCTTCGTCTACCAGAATCCCGACGATCACTTTCTCGAAGGCATGCGGATCTGTGCCGATTACGGCATCAATCCGAGCTACGCGATCTACGAGCCGGGTTTCACCCGCATGGGGGCTGCGAGCGCGAACGCGATGATGAAGGTGCCGGCGCCGATTTACCGCTTCATGTTCGCGGAAGAATTCACTTTCGGTTTTCCGCCGAAGCCCAATCATCTCGACGCCCATCTCGGCCTGTTGCGCGAAGTGGCCGGCGGCTATCCGTGGATGGTCGCGGGTCTCGGCGTCGATATCCGTCCGCTCATTCCCGCGGCCATCGAGCGCGAGGGGCATGTGCGCGTCGGCCTCGAGGATATGCCGTGGGGCGCGTCACAAAGTAATCGCGAACTCGTGGAAGAAGCGGTGCAGATCATCCGCAAGGCAGGCGGCGAGCCGGCTTCCGCTCCGGAAGTCAGAGACGCAATGAAGGCGGCGGACAGGCTGCACAAGCGAGGCAAGGCGATTGGCTGACGATCCGAAGGATTCCGCGCCGAAAGATCAGGAGCGCAACCGCTTCTCCGCGCGCGCGAGCCGTTATGCGCGCGTCGGCGCGAATGTCGGCGGGGTCGCCGCGAAAATCGCGAGCCAGCGCTTCTTGGGCGTGCGCGGCAAACGCGCGGACAATGCGGCATCGCTCGCAGCGGCCCTCGGCGGACTGAAAGGTCCGCTGATGAAAGTCGCACAACTCTTGTCCACCATTCCCGACGCGCTTCCGGCGGAATACGCGAGCGAGCTTTCGAAGCTGCAATCCGAAGCGCCGCCGATGGGCTGGCCTTTCGTGAAACGGCGCATGGCCGCGGAGCTCGGCGCCGACTGGGAAACGAAATTCGCTTCGTTTTCGAAGACGCCTGCCGCCGCCGCGTCGCTCGGGCAGGTGCATCGCGCAAAAACGCTCGACGGCATGGAAGTCGCAGCCAAGCTGCAATATCCGGACATGCAGTCGGCGGTCGAAGCCGATCTGAAACAGCTAGGCGTGCTCATGGGCATCTATCGCCGCATGTCGCCGGAGCTCGATACGCGCGAGATTCAAGAGGAGATCGGCGCGCGGCTCCGCGAAGAACTGGACTACCGGCGCGAGGCGAAGCACGCGGCTTTATATAAAGAGATGCTTTCGGACACGCCGGAGGTGCGCGTGCCGGAAGTGCGGTTAGAGCTTTCGACAGGCCGCCTGCTTACGCTCGAATGGCTCGAGGGGCAGAAACTTCTCACCTACAAGGAGCGCGATCTGGAAACGCGCAATCGCATCGCCAAGGCGATGTTCCAGGCATGGTGGCTGCCGTTCGCGCGCCACGGCGTGATCCACGGCGATCCGCATCTCGGCAACTACACGGCGTTCGAGCAGGGCGGCGCGCCTCTGGGGATCAATCTCCTCGACTACGGCTGTATCCGCATCTTCCCGCCGCGCTTTGTCGGCGGCGTGGTCGACCTCTATCGCGGGCTTCTGGAAAACGACGAAGAACGGGTGGTCTCGGCCTACGAAGTCTGGGGCTTCAAGGGGCTTTCGAAGCCGATGATCGAGGCGCTGAACATCTGGGCGCGCTTTATCTATGGTCCGCTGATGGACGACCGAACCCGCACCATCGCGGACGGGGTCGCGCCTGCGCAATATGGCCGCAAGGAAGCGGGCCGCGTGAAGCAGGCAATCCGCGCGTTCGGGCCTGTCACGGTGCCGCGGGAATTCGTGTTCATGGACCGTGCGGCCATCGGTCTCGGTGGCGTATTCCTTCACCTGCGCGCCGAAATGAACTTTCACCGTCTGTTCGAGGAAGCGATCCGTGATTTCTCGGTGGAAAAGGTGGCTGCCCGCCAGGCGGCAGCGCTAGAAGGCGCAGGACTCCCGGCTGCGGCTTGAGCGTCGTGCTGATTGCCCGTTCCGGCGCTTTCCGCTAGTTCAGGTGCCACATTCTTACCGGGGAAGTTGGGGACCAGACGTTATGGCCAGTCACGGCAAGACCGAATACGGCACCGCCAAGGGCAACGACTACGCCGAACACGAAGGCACTTACGATCTGTTCGTACAGATCGTGAGGTGGGGCATCATCATCAACACGATCATCGTGTTCCTGATGTACTGGTTCCTGACCTGAAGTCTGGCAAAATCGATATGAAGATCGCGATACCGGCTGAAACCGAACAGGGAGAGCCGCGCGTCGCGGCAACTCCCGAAACCGTCAAGCGTTACATCCAACTCGGCGCCAAGGTCGCCATCGAGAAGGGCGCGGGCGTGAAGTCCGGCGTTCTCGATGCCGACTATCAGGCCGCCGGCGCCGAAACCGGCTCAGATGTCGTTAAAGACGCCGACATCGTGCTGAAGGTGCGCAGGCCTGCGAAAGCCGAGCTTGGCAACTACAAACCCGGCGCGCTCGTCATCTCCATCATGGATCCTTACGGCAACGACGCCGCGCTGGCCGATATGGCTGCCGCGAAGGTCAATGCATTCGCGATGGAATTCATGCCGCGCATCACCCGCGCGCAGGTCATGGACGTACTTTCTTCTCAAGCGAACCTCGCGGGCTATCGCGCGGTGGTCGATGGCGCCGCCGAATATGGCCGCGCGCTGCCGATGATGATGACGGCGGCAGGCACTGTGCCTGCGGCGCGCATTTTCATCATGGGTGTCGGCGTTGCCGGCTTGCAGGCGATCGCGACCGCGCGGCGCATGGGTGCGGTGGTGACCGCCACCGACGTTCGTCCGGCGACGAAAGAGCAGGTCGAATCGCTGGGCGCGAAATTCCTCGCGGTCGAGGACGAAGAGTTCAAGAACGCGCAGACCGCCGGCGGCTACGCCAAGGAAATGTCGAAAGAGTATCAGGCGAAGCAGGCGCAGCTCACTGCCGATCACATCAAGAAGCAGGACATCGTGATCACGACCGCGCTGATCCCGGGCCGTCCGGCGCCGAAGCTGGTCACCAAGGAAATGGTCGCGTCGATGAAGCCGGGTTCCGTGATCATCGATCTCGCGGTCGAGCGCGGCGGCAATGTCGAGGGCGCTGTTCCCGGCAAGATCGCGGACGTGAACGGCGTGAAGATCGTCGGGCACCTCAACGTGCCGGGCCGTCTCGCTGCGACCGCTTCCGCGCTTTACGCGAAAAACCTCTTCGCCTTCGTCGAGACCATGTTCGACAAGGAAAAGAAGTTCGCACCGAATTACGACGACGAACTGATCAAGGCGACGCTGCTGACCAAAGACGGCGCGGTCGTTCACCCGAACTTCAAGAAGGGATAACGAGGATGATCGACTTCGTATCGCTTGCGCTTTCGGCGGCCGCGGATGGCGCGGCTTCGGTGGGCGCTGAAGAATTTCTCCCGCTCGGGGCGATGCCGGTGGCGGCTGCCGCCAATGCCGCGAGCCCCTTCATCTTCCAGGTTTCGATCTTCGTGCTCGCCTGCTTCGTCGGCTACTACGTGGTGTGGTCGGTGACGCCCGCGCTGCATACGCCGCTGATGTCGGTGACGAACGCGATCTCCTCCGTGATCGTGGTCGGTGCATTGCTCGCGGTCGGCGTGCCGCTAGCCGGAGATGCGAGTGCTGCTTGGTGGTCGCGCATTCTCGGATTTTTCGCTCTGATCATGGCGTCGGTGAACATCTTCGGCGGCTTCCTCGTCACGCAGCGCATGCTCGCGATGTATACGCAGAAGAAGAAGTGAGACTGTCATGAGCGTAAACATCGTCGCACTTCTTTATCTCGTCTCCGGCGTTCTCTTTATTCTCGCGCTGCGCGGACTTTCGCACCCGACTACGTCGAAGCAGGGCAACCGCTTCGGCATGATCGGCATGGCGATTGCCGTGCTGACGACGCTTGGCTATTCGCCGCCGGCGGATGCAATCGGCTGGGCGCTCGTGGTCGGCGGCATCGCCATCGGCGGCGCTATCGGTGCGATCACCGCACGCAAAATCGCCATGACCGAGATGCCGCAGCTTGTGGCGGCGTTTCACTCGCTCGTGGGTCTTGCCGCGGTATTGGTCGCGGCGGGCGCACTGTACGCGCCTGCGGCCTACGGCATCGGTGCCGCGGGTTCGATTGCTGCGGCATCGCTTGTCGAAATGGCGCTGGGTGCCGCGATCGGTGCGATCACTTTCACCGGTTCGGTAATCGCGTTCGCGAAGCTCAACGGCAATATGAGCGGCGCGCCGATCATGTTGCCTTCGCGGCATCTCGTGAACATCGGGCTTGCCGCGGCCCTCGTGCTTGCCATGGCACTCTTCGTCGCAACCGAAAGCCACACACTGTTCTGGGCGATTGTGCTGCTCTCTTTCGTGCTCGGTGTGTTGATTATCATCCCGATCGGCGGCGCGGACATGCCGGTCGTGGTCTCGATGCTGAACTCGTATTCCGGCTGGGCCGCAGCAGGCATCGGCTTCACGCTCGGTAACGCGGCGCTGATCATCACCGGCGCGCTGGTCGGTTCTTCCGGCGCCATTCTCTCGTACATCATGTGCAAGGGCATGAACCGGAGTTTCATCTCCGTGATCCTCGGCGGCTTCGGCGGCGAGACCGCCGCGGCAGGCGGCGCGGTCGAAACGCGGCCCGTGAAGCAGGGCTCTGCCGACGACGCGGCCTTCATCATGAAGAACGCGGAGAAAGTGATCATCGTGCCGGGTTACGGCATGGCGGTGGCGCAGGCGCAGCACGCACTCCGCGAAATGGCGGACAAGCTGAAAGAAGAAGGCGTGCAGGTGAAATACGCGATCCATCCGGTCGCGGGCCGCATGCCGGGGCACATGAACGTGTTGCTCGCCGAAGCGAATGTACCTTACGACGAAGTGTTCGAACTCGAAGACATCAACTCCGAATTTGCGCAGGCCGACGTCGCTTTCGTGATCGGTGCGAACGACGTGACCAATCCCTCGGCCAAGACCGACCCGAAATCGCCGATCTTCGGCATGCCGGTGCTCGATGTCGAAAAGGCGAAGACCGTTCTCTTCATCAAGCGTGGCATGGGCTCGGGCTATGCGGGCGTCGAGAATGAACTTTTCTTCCGCGACAACACCATGATGCTGTTCGCTGACGCGAAGAAGATGGTCGAGAACATCGTCAAGGGGATGTGAGGGAGCAAAGCTCCCTCATGGCCGGGCTTGACCCGGCCATCCAGAGTCAAAATTTATCGCCCTGGATGCGCGGGTCGAGCCCGCGCATGAGGTGAAATTATTGATACACTGGCGGCGATGAAATCTTTTGTCATTCTTATCATCGCCGGCTACGCCGCCCTCTGCGCCTTCATGTATTTCGCGCAGCGCTCGCTTATGTATTTCCCTGACCGGATGCGCACGCTTCCCGCGGATGCAGGCCTGCCGGAAGCGAAAGAAGAGAAGCTGGTTACCGCCGACGGCGAGACCATCATCGTCTGGCACATCCCTGCGCGCGACGAGACGAAACCGGTAGTCATTTATTTCCACGGCAACGGCGGCGCGCTGAACCTGCGCGCGCGGCGGTTCGCGGCGCTGGCAAGCCAAGGCATTGGGGTCGTCGGCGTGTCCTATCGCGGCTATGGCGGGTCCACCGGGTCGCCGAGCGAGGCCGGGCTGATCGCCGATGGCGTCGTGGCCTATGAATTCGCGGCGAAGCTTTATTCGCCCGCGCGGGTCGCGCTGTGGGGCGAGTCGCTCGGCACCGGTGTTGCGGTTGCAATTGCAGCGGAATCGCCGGTCGCGAAGCTCATTCTGGAAACGCCGTTTACTTCCGCCGCGGAAGTAGGCGCTTCGGTCTATTTTTTTCTTCCGGTCCGCCTGCTGATGAAGGACCAGTTCCGTTCGGATCTGCGCATCCAGAACGTGAAGGCGCCCGTCCTGATTCTGCACGGCGAGCGCGACAGCGTGGTGCCTATCCGTTTCGGCGAGCGGCTGTTCGGGATGATCGCGGGCGAGAAGAAGTTCATGCGCTTCAAGGGCGGCGAGCATTACGATCTCGACCGCCATGGCGGGCTGAAGGCGGCGGTGGAGTTCTTGAGCAAATAAAAGTCGTCATGCCCGGCCTTGTGCCGGGCATCCACGCCTTCACGAACTGTCAGCGCCGTAAAGACGTGGATGGCCGGGACAGGCCCGGCCATGACGAATGAGAAGAATAAAAAAGGACCGCTGATGAGCGGCCCCTTTCGAAATCCTGTTTCTACGAGCTTAGCTGCGAGGCGGGCGCGAGCCGAAGCCGCCACCACCCGAGCCGCCACGGCCACCGCCGGCACCCGCACCGAAGGCAGGCTTCGCGGGCTTCGAAGGCAGGAGGCCTTCGCGCTGCAACTTCTTGCGGGCGAGCTTGCGCGCACGGCGCACGGCTTCCGCCTTCTCGCGGGCTTTCTTCTCGGACGGCTTTTCGTAGTGGCCGCGCAGTTTCATTTCGCGGAAAATGCCCTCGCGCTGCATCTTTTTCTTAAGCGCCTTGAGAGCCTGATCGACGTTATTGTCGCGAACGAGAACCTGCACGTGTGCTCCTAGAAAACCTTGGGTTTTGGGATGGGCAGGGGCGAACCCCAGCCGAAGGCCGGGTGCGTATCAGAAGGTCCTGGAATTGTCCAATCCCCTGCTGGAAAGGGCCTCAGCCCTTCCGGCCCGCGATCTGGTTCCGGAGGTAGGCGGTGAGCGCCCCGAAGGCCGCGCCTACGAGGGCGCCGCCGAGCAACCGCCCCGAAGCGTAGGAATAGCCCTGCGCCAGCAGCCCCTGATTGATGATCTGTACGGCATGGTAGATCGCGCCGATTACGGCCCCGAGCCCCGCCCATCGCTTGACCGGCCAAACGTCTCCGAACATCGCGTCCCTCGAATTGTGCGGGGCGGAACCTAGCAGGGCTGCCGCATAAAGCCATGCGCCGGCGGGCGGTGACGCACGCGGTCGGGTTTGCTATTCGCCCGGCTCATGAAAATCGTAAAAATCACCGACATCGTCGTTCCGATCTCGTCCTCGATCCGCAACGCCTTCATCGATTTCTCGACCATGACCGCAAGCGTGGTTGCGATCGAGACGGATGTTAAGCGCGATGGCAGGCCGGTCGTGGGCTTCGGCTTTAACTCCAATGGCCGCTACGCGCCGCAGGGCCTCCTGCGCGAGCGCTTCATCCCGCGCCTGCGTGACGCGAAGAACATCGAGGACGAACGCGGCTTCATCGACCCAGAGAAAGCTTGGGCCGCGATGATGCAGAACGAAAAACCGGGCGGGCACGGCGAGCGCAGCGTAGCTGTGGGTGTGCTCGACATGGCGCTGTGGGATGCAGTTGCGAAAGCCGAGGGCGTGCCGCTCTGGAAGCTCTTGGCCGACCGCTACAACGACGGCAAAGCCGACGAGACCGCGTGGGTCTACGCCGCCGGCGGTTACTATTATCCCGGCGAAGAGATCAAATCGCTGCAAGATGAGATGAAGAAGTATCTCGATCTCGGCTATTCGACCGTGAAGATGAAAATCGGCGGCGTGCCTTTGAAAGAAGACATGGCGCGCATCGAGGCGGCGCTGAAAGTCGTCGGCGGTGACGGCCAGAAATTATGCGTGGACGTGAACGGCCGCTTCGACCTGCAAACCGCGCTGGACTACGCAAAAGCGATCCAGCCTTTGAATTTGCGCTGGTACGAGGAGCCGGTCGATCCGCTCGATTATCTCCTGCATGCGGCGCTCGCGACCGAATACGCGGGGCCGATCGCGACCGGCGAGAACCTGTTCTCGATGCAGGATGCGCGCAACCTTATCCGCCACGGCGGATTGCGCGCCGACCGCGACATTCTCCAGATGGACCCGGCGCTCTCTTACGGCCTCGTTGAATACCTCCGCACGCTCGCGATGTTGAAACAGCACGGCTGGTCGTCACGCCGCTGCGTGCCGCATGGCGGACACCAGTTCGCGTTGAACATCGCGACAGGTCTCGGACTCGGCGGCAACGAATCCTATCCGCAGGTGTTCGCGCCGTTCGGCGGATTTGCCGACGACACGCCGGTCAAAGACAGCCGCGTGAAGATGCCTTCGATTCCCGGCATCGGCTTCGAGGCGAAGAACGCGCTTTATGCGGTGATGAAACCGATGATCAATTGATCAGCGGTGCAGCCGGTTCCAGATCCAGGCGTAGAATATGCCGATCGCATATCCGCTCGCGGCGGTGAAGGCGATCAGGCTCGCGGCGAGCGTAACGTCGAACGGCGCAATCACATAAAACGGCTTGATCATGTGCAGCCGCATGATGAAATCCATCACCGGCTGCGCCCAGCCGGAAGCGACGAGAAACGCCCAGAAAAAGTGAAAGCCAGCGAGAAATCCAGCAACGGCGATGCCGGTGCGATTGATGTTGAGTTTGTGCATGGCGGAGACTCCGTAAAGAGTCTTCACTAAGCCCAGTATCAGATTGCGCTTTGACTCAGATCAGACAGCGCCGCGGACCTAAACCTTCACCCGCGTCACATGGCCCATCTTGCGGCCGGCCTTCGCGGTGCCCTTGCCGTAAAGATGCACGGAAGCGCCGGGCTCTTTCGCGAGCTTGTCCCAGCCAAGCACTTCGTCGCCGATCAGATTGGTCATCGTGACCTGCTTGCCCGTGCGCTTCGGCGCGTTGAGCGGCCAGCCCGCGACGGCGCGGATGTGCTGCTCGAACTGGCTCGCGGTTGCGCCGTCGATGGTCCAGTGACCGGAGTTGTGCACGCGCGGCGCGATCTCGTTGACTAACAGTTCGCGCTTAGCGCCTTTTTTCGCGACGAACATTTCGACTGCAAGCACGCCGACATAATTCAGCGCCTTCGCGATTTTGGCCGCGATGTTGATCGCATCTTTCGCGAGCGCGGGCGGAATTTTAGCCGGCACCGTCGAGGTGTGCAGAATGTGGTTGCGATGCAGGTTTTCGATCGGCTCGTAAGCGGCGGTCTTGCCGTCCAGGCTGCGGGCGATCACGACCGAAATCTCGCGCTCGAACTTCACGAAGCCTTCGAGCACCGCCGGCTTCTCGCCGATCGAACGCCACGCGCTTGCAAGGTCGTCGCCCTTCTCGAGTTTCACCTGGCCCTTGCCGTCGTATCCCATGCGCGCGGTTTTCAGGATCGCGGGGAAGCCGATCTTCGCGAAGGCTGCCGAGAGCTCCATCGAAGTGTTCACGGGCGCAAACGGCGCTGTGGCAATCTTTAGAGAATTGACGAATTTCTTTTCCTTGACGCGGTCCTGCGTGGTCGCGAGCACTTCGGCGCTCGGAAAGAGCGGCTTGCGCGCGGCGATGAAGGCAGCGGTTTCCGCCGGAATGTTCTCGAATTCGTAGGTGACGGAATCGACGTTGTTCAGGAAGTCGGCGAGCCGTGCCCAGTTGTCGAACGGTGCGCAGGTCGAATTGCGCACCACATCGAAGGCGCAGGAATCCTTCTTGTCCGAATAAATATGCACGCGAAAGCCGAGTTCGTGTGCGGCGAGCGCCAGCATGCGGCCGAGCTGGCCGCCGCCGATGATGCCGATGGTCGCGTCGGGTGCGAGCGGTTTGTGAAGCGTCGTCATTTCGTTCGCGTCATTTCGGTTTCTTGGGAATTTTTCTGGTCTGCTTTGCGCGGAAGGCGTCGAGCTTCTTCGCCAGCGTCTTGTCGGAGAGCGCAAGCACCGCGGCGGCGAGCAGGCCCGCGTTCTTCGCGCCTGCTTCGCCGATGGCGAGCGTGCCGACCGGGATGCCCGCGGGCATCTGCGCGATCGAGAGAAAGCTGTCGACGCCCTTCAGCGCCTTCGACTTCACCGGCACGCCGAACACCGGAAGCGCCGTGAGCGAGGCGGTCATGCCGGGCAGGTGCGCGGCGCCGCCGGCGCCTGCGATGATGACCTTGTAGCCGTTGTCGCGCGCCGACTTCGCGAAATCGTAAAGCCGGTCGGGCGTGCGATGCGCGGAGACCACGAGGCTCTCATGTTTGATGCCGAAATCGTCGAGCACGTCTGCTGCGTGCTTCATGGTCGCCCAGTCGGACTGGCTCCCCATGATGATTGCGACGGCCGGTTTCCCCGCGCCCATTTAGATTCTTCGCCCCGCTTGGAAAGCGCAGGATTATAGGAGAGGGTGGGTCGCTTGCAAGAAGAGTCGCCTGAAGCGCGAGAACAATCGTTAATGCCGCGAGAAAAGCCGCAGAATAAAGGGATGGAACGCGCGAGGCGCGAGCACGCTGCGCCGCCCAAAGCCGGCCGGGCGCTCGCTTCCGAACAGAACTCCGCGCCGCTTGCGGCAGAAATCGAGCGGCTCCGCGAACAGCTCCGGATGTCGGAGGCGCGCGTCGAGAAGCTGGAGAAGTCCGCGCACGAGGATGCGCTGACCGGCCTCCTGAACCGCCGCGGATTCGAACGCGCCTTTCAGCAGGCGACCGCCTACCTCAAGCGCTACGGCGGCGCGGCTGCACTGCTTTACCTCGACCTCGACCGCTTCAAGCCGGTCAACGACCGCTACGGTCATGCGGTCGGTGACGTCGTGTTGCAAGAAGTGGCGCGATTGCTCCTGGGCGGCGTGCGCGCATCCGATCTCGCGGCCCGCATCGGCGGGGACGAGTTCGCGCTGGTCCTGTGGAATCTCGATGCCGCGCAGATGGCAACGAAGATGCAGGCGCTCGAAGATCTGATCGGCAACGCGGAGTTTTCCGTGCGCGGCACGAACCTCGATATCGGCGCCTCCATCGGCGCTGCCGTGCTGCAAGAGGCCGACACGCTCGCCTCCGCGCTGGAACGCGCGGATGCAGCGATGTATCAGCGGAAGAAAATCCGCAACGCCGGCGGATCGCGATGACGCGGGGAACATTCCGGCTGCTCGCGCCGGTGGTTGTCGCAGCTGCGTTCCTGTTTGTGCTGAACGGCGGCGAAATCGGCCGCGCCGACTATTTTTTCTTTCAGGTGATGGGGATTGCCGCCGTCGTCTGGATATTCATGGGTATCAGCCGCGCGATCCGGCGGCGTAAGCAGTCCTCATCCTGAGGATTATCTTAAAAACGGCGCCATGCCCTCGCGCGCGAGTTCGTCGGCGCGCTCGTTCTCGGCGTGACCGGCATGACCCTTGAGCCAGTGCCAATCGACCTGATGCGCGCTCGCGGCATTCTCCAGCCGCTGCCATAGCTCGATATTCTTCACCGGCTTCTTGTCGGCGGTCTTCCAGCCGTTCTTCTTCCAGTTCTTCATCCAGGCGGTGATGCCGCCTTTCACGTATTGCGAGTCGGTGTAGACGTCGGCCTTGCAGTTCGCTGGCAGCGTCTCCAGCGCCATGATCGCGGCCATCAGCTCCATACGGTTGTTCGTGGTGAGTTGCTCGCCGCCTTTGAGTTCGGTGCGCGTGCCGTTGTGCTCGACTATTGCACCCCAGCCGCCCGGACCCGGGTTACCGGAGCAGGCGCCGTCGGAGTGAATCTTCACGCGGCCATTCATTTATTACTTTCTTTCCCTCCCCTCGATGGGGAGGGAAGCTCGCGAGCGAAAGCGAGCGAGCAGGGTGGGGTGAAGCTGTTTACCCCCACCCGTTTGCCGTCGCTTCGCTCGGCAAACTTCCCTCCCCGCAAGGGGGAGGGAGAAGAAATAAGAGTTACGTCCATTTTCACGCCGCCAGCCCGTAATCCTGCGCGCGTTCGATGCGGCGGTGGAATTGCAGCTTCTTCAGATATTCCTTCGGGTCCTTCGGGCGCACGAGCGCGCCGGGCGGTACGTTCAGCCAGTCGAAGGTGCGGGTGAGCAGGAAGCGCAGCGCGGAGCCGCGCGCGAGAAGCGGCATGGCTTCGATCTCGTCGTTCGTCAGCGCGCGGACGTTATTATAATTCGACAACAGTGCCTTGCCTTTGGTGACGTTGAACGAGCCGTCGATCTCGAAGCACCATGCGTTCAGGCAGATCGCGATGTCGTAGGCATAGAAATCGTTGCACGCGAAGTAGAAGTCGATCAGCCCGGAAAGCCTGTCGCCGAGAAAGAAGACGTTATCCGGGAAGAGATCGGCGTGGATCACGCCAGAGGGCAGGTTCTTCGGCCAGCGCGCCGAGAGATAGGCGACCTCGTCGGTAATCAGCGAAGACAGGTTCGGCGCGACTTCGTCGGCGCGTGCGGCGCATTGCGCGGCGAGTTTCCGCCAGCCTTCGGGGCCGAGTGCATTCTCGCGTCTGATCTTGAACCCTTCGCCCGCTCCATGAAATTGCGCGAGCGCCTGCCCGAGCGCCGCGCAGTGGGCGTTGTTCGGGCGGCGGACGGAAATGCCTTCCAGAAAAGTGATGATCGCGGCCGGCCGCCCGGCGAGTTCGCCGAGCGTCTCGCCGTTTTTGTTCTTCACCGGCTGCGGACAATTCAGTCCGCGCGCGGCGCAGTGCTCCATCAGGCCGACGAAGAAAGGCAGGTCCTTCGGATCGACGCGCTTTTCGTAGAGCGTGAGAAAATAATAACCGCGCTTCGTGTGCAGCATGTAATTCGTGTTTTCGACGCCTTCGGCAATGCCCTTGAACGACATCAGCTCGCCGATGTCGTAACCGGCAAGAAAGGCGTCGAGTTGCTCGTCGCTGACTTCGGTGTAAACGGCCACGCTATCACTCTGCGGCGTAGATCGCGGGCCGGTAGCGCGGTTTTGGAATCGGCATTTTTTTCTGTTTGGCGGCGGCGAGCCACGCTTCCATCGCGGTCTCAAGTTCGCGCAAGGCATCTTCCGGCGTATCGCCAAGTGCCGAACATGACTTCAAATCCGGCGCGTCGGCAATCCAGGACTTGTCCTCATCGGACCAGAACAGGTTGATATGATATTTGCCTTTCATTTCTCGCCGTCCATGCTCAGACCGTAGGTTTCGATCATATCAAGAAACTGTCTTACTTGGTAAGGTTTCGCTTCCTTGCCGCGCGGCTGAACCGATAGCGGACGATCCGCGCGCTGGTGAACGTAAATCCGGTGACTTCCGGCGATCCGATCGAGCTTGAAGCCGAATGCTTTCAGGAGTCTCTCGAAGTCACGAAAAGGTAAAGTCTTGGAACCCGCAAGTGCTTTCTCGAGAATCCTTTGCGGGCGGACCATGTTCGGTTCATCTACTCCGCCGCCGTGTCGCGCAACTCCCGAGGGAGCGGAAAGAATACGTCTTCCTGCGGGCCGGCATAGGTATCGACCTCGACGGCATATCTTTTTGCAAAGGCGTCGATGATTTCCTCGACCAGCACCTCCGGTGCGGAAGCGCCCGCGGTGATTCCGAGGCTTTCGATGTTGCCGAAAACCTCCCAGTCGATGTCATCCGCGCGCTGCACCAGCGCAGTCGCGCGGCAACCCGAGCGTTCCGCGACCTCGCGCAGGCGCTGCGAGTTCGAGGAGTTCGGCGCGCCGACCACGATCATGGCTTCGACCTGCGGCGCCACGTTCTTCACCGCTTCCTGACGGTTCGTGGTCGCGTAGCAGATGTCTTCCTTGTGCGGGCCGGTGATCGCAGGGAAGCGCTCTTTCAGGATCGAGACCATCTCCGCAGTATCGTCGACCGAGAGCGTGGTCTGCGTCACATAGGCGAGCGCATCGGGGTTTTCCGGCTGGATGTTGCGCGCGTCTTCCGCGGTTTCGATCAGCGTGACCGAACCCGCAGGCAACTGGCCCATGGTGCCGATGGTCTCCGGGTGTCCGGCGTGACCGATCAGCAGGATCTCGCGGCCGCGCTTCGCGTGCACCATGGCCTCGCGGTGAACCTTGGTGACGAGCGGGCAGGTCGCGTCGATCGCGAACAATTTCCGCGAAGCGGCTTCCTCCGGCACGGATTTCGGTACGCCATGCGCCGAGAAAATCACCGGGCGGTCGCCGTCGGGCACCTGCGTCAGTTCCTCGACGAAAATCGCACCCTTCCGGCGCAGACTTTCGACGACATATTTGTTGTGCACGATCTCGTGGCGGACATAGACCGGCGGCCCGTACTTCTGGAGGGCACGTTCTACCGCGTCGATTGCGCGCACCACGCCCGCGCAGAATCCGCGCGGCGCGCACAGAAGCACGCGCAGGCGGGGCAGGCCGGGGGTGGGCGAAACAGCCATGTTTTCAAGCCTTTCCGGCCCTAAATCGGCGTGCCGGGGGTCGGGAGTCAACCATTACCCCATCCCGTCGTTGATTTGGACGGGGCACCCCCCTATATAGGCGCCGACCCCGGTCATCCTGAGAACGTTACCGAGGCTCCCGCTAGAGAATAGCGGCAGCGCTCGCGAAACCGTACCCGGACGACCATCGTTGACGCGGTAGAGGCGCGAAAAACATGTCGCATACGCCGTTAATGCCGAAAGCGACCGCCGTTTGGCTGGTCGACAATACCCCGCTCTCGTTCGAGCAGATCGCGGACTTCTGCAAGCTGCATCCGCTCGAGGTGAAGGGCATCGCCGACGGCGAAGTCGCGCAGGGCATCAAGGGCCTCGATCCGGTGGCTTCCGGCCAGCTCACGCGCGAGGAGCTCGAGACGGCCATCGCCGATCCGAATCACAGGCTCGCCATGGCGGATACGAAAGTCCGTCTGCCTGAGCCGAAGTCGAAGAAGGGCCCGCGCTATACGCCGGTCTCCAAGCGCCAGGACCGCCCGGATGCGATCCTCTGGCTCGTGAAGAACCATCCCGAACTCAAGGACGCGCAGATCATGCGCCTCGTCGGCACCACGAAGTCGACGATCCAGTCGGTGCGCGAGCGCAAGCACTGGAACTCGGCGAACCTTCAGGCGCGCGACCCGGTGATGCTCGGCCTGTGCTCGCAGATCGATCTCGACCACGAAGTGCGCCGCGCCTCCAAGGGCAAACCGCAGCCGGATGCCGAACCCGTGCGCACGCTGCTCCCTGCGGAGCAGACCACCGCGCAGCCGGAGCCGGATGCGAACGAGCCGCCGGTCGACGACCGCAAGGGCACGATCGATGCGGCCAACGTGTTCGCGAAGCTCGGCGGCATGAAGCGCAGCGAGCAGTAAATCAAACACTGTCATTCCGGGGCGCGGCGAAGCCGCGAACCCGGAATCCAGTAACCCCTGTGGTTACGATTATCGCTGAAGGTTACTGGATTCCGGATCGGCGCTTCGCGCCGTCCGGAATGACGGAGTAAGAAAGCCGGGCATTCGCCTGGCCTTTTTTATTTCATCGCTTCTTCGTTGACATCCACGGTAGCATTCAGCGCGAGCCTGCCGCCGTCGGCGAAAATCGTTTCGCCGGTGATGTAGCTCGCGTCGTCGGACGCGAGGAAGGAAGCGATGCTCGCGATTTCTGAAGGCTGGCCGACGCGCTGCAACGGCGTTCGCGACAAGAGTTTCCGTTTCAGCGCCGGATTTTTCGCGACGGCGGCCAGCATATCGGTCGCAATCGAGCCCGGGCCGATCGCGTTCACGCGGATGCCGTAAGGCGCGAGCGAGAGCGCCATGACGCGGGTGAGTTGTGCGACACCGCCTTTAGAAACCGCATAGGGCGCGTGGTTCGGGAGCGCGACCACAGAATTAATCGACGACATATTGATGATCGCGCCGGGTTTCTTTCCGGCTTTGATCTGCGCGACCATCTGTTTTGCAGCCGCTTGGCCCGCGAGGAACGAGCCCTTCACGTTCACGCGCAGCACGCGGTCGAAGTCGGCTTCCTTCACGTCGAGGAAGTCGGCAGGGCTGACGATGCCTGCGTTATTCACCAGAATATCGAGCGAGCCGAATTTCTCGACGGTTGCTTTAACGAGCGCATCGACTGCTTTTGCATCACCCACATCGCAAACGACAAAGTGCGCCTGCGGCCCAAGCGACTTCGCTGCTTCCACGCCCGCTTTCTCGTCGATATCGGAAAGCACGACCTTCGCGCCGTCTTCGATGAAGCGCTTTGCGATGGCGAGCCCAAGGCCGCGCGCGGCACCGGTGATGAGGGCGGTTTTGTCGGAGAGTCTTGTCATTTTGCTATTCAACCAAAGAATTGATGATGCGTCGCGATTTTTCCCTTCTCCCCGTTTGCGGGGAGAAGGTGGCGAGCATTCGAAGAATGCGAGCCGGATGAGGGGCGGAGTGCAGCCCCTCACCCGACACTTCGCTATCGCGAAGCGTCACCCTCTCCCCGTAAACGGGGAGAGGGACAGAGCTACCCCGCCATCCCCTTGCCTTGCAGCGCCGTCTTAATCTCGTCGAGCGTCACCGGATCGTCGATGGTGGCGGGCATGTTCCATGGCTGCTGGTCCGCGATCTTCTTCATGGTGCCGCGCACGATCTTGCCGGAGCGCGTTTTCGGAAGACGCGCCACCACCATCGCGGTCTTGAAAGCCGCGACCGGGCCGATCTTCTCGCGCACCAGCGCGACCAGTTCCTTCTCGATCGTGTCGTGCGGCTTGTTCACGCCGGCTTTCAGCACGACGAAACCGACCGGCAATTCGCCCTTCAACTGATCCGCGACGCCGATGACCGCGCACTCCGCAACGTCGGCGTGAGACGCGAGCACTTCCTCCATGCCGCCGGTGGAGAGACGATGCCCCGCGACGTTGATGATGTCGTCGGTGCGGCCCATGATGTAGAGGTAGCCGTCCTCGTCCTTGTATCCGGCGTCGGCGGTTTTGTAGTAGCCGGGAAATTCCGCGAGATAAGCGTCTTTGAATTTTCCGTCCTGCTGCCAGAGCGTCGGGAGACACGCCGGCGGCAGCGGAAGCTTCACGACGATGTTGCCCATGGTGCCGTTCGCAACCGGCTTGCCGCCGTCGTCGACGATCTGCACGTCGTAGCCGGGCATCGGCACGGTCGGCGAGCCGTGCTTTACCGGAAGCAGGCCGAGGCCCGCCGGATTGCCGACGATGGTCCAGCCGGTTTCCGTCTGCCACCAGTGATCGATCACCGGGACTTTCAGGATGTTCTCGGCCCATTTGATCGTGTCCGGGTCGGCGCGCTCGCCCGCGAGAAACAGCGCGCGGAATTTCGAAAGATCGTAGTTCTTCACGAACTTGCCTTCGGGATCTTCCTTCTTGATCGCGCGGAATGCCGTTGGCGCGGTGAACAAACACACCGCGCCATGCTCGGAAGCCACGCGCCAGAAGGCACCGGCATCCGGCGTGCCCACGGGCTTTCCTTCAAACACGACGGAAGTGCAGCCGTGAAAGAGCGGCGCATAGACGATGTAGGAATGGCCGACGACCCAGCCGATGTCGGACGAGGTCCACCAGACTTCGCCTTCCTTGATGCCGTACATGTTCTCCATCGACCACTTCAGCGCGACGGCGTGGCCGCCGTTGTCGCGCACGACGCCTTTCGGAATGCCGGTGGTGCCGGAGGTATAGAGAATGTAGAGCGGGTCGGTCGCCTTCACCGGCACGCATTCGGAAGTCTTGTTTGCGGCGAGCGCCTCTTCGCGCAGCGAGGCCCAGTCCCAGTCCCAGCCTTTTTTCATTTCCGCCTGCGCCTGGGGGCGCTGGAACAGGATCACGGCTTCGGGTTTCGACTCCGCCATTTCGATCGCGGCATCGATCAGAGGCTTGTAGGCGATCACGCGCTGCACTTCGATGCCGCAGCTCGCGGTCAGAAGCAGCTTCGGCTTGGCGTCGTTCAGGCGTGTCGCAAGTTCCTTCGGCGCGAAGCCGCCGAACACGACCGAGTGCACCGCGCCGATGCGCGCGCAGGCCAGCATCGCGACCAGCGCTTCGGGAATCATCGGCATATAGATGACGACGCGGTCGCCTTTCTCGATACCGAAGTCGCGCAGGATCGCGCCGAAGGCGGAGACTTCGCGCTGCAACTCTTTGTATGTGATGTTGCGCTTGGTCTGCGTGACCGGGCTGTCATAGGCGAAGGCGACCTGATCGCCGCGGCCGCCTTCGGCATGGCGGTCGACCGCGTTGTAGCAGGTGTTCATCACGCCATCGGGAAACCAGCGGCCATAGACGCCAGCTTTCGCGTCGAACACCGTCTTCGGTTTTTCGAACCACGTGATCGCTTCGGCGGCTTCTCGCCAGAACCCTTCCGGGTCGCGCTGCCAGTGCGCATAGGTTTTCGGATAGCGGCTTGCGATCGGGGTAACCATCGTTTCTTCCCTGTAGGCTTATGATTTTTGACGATTGTCGCTGCCGGGTGCCGATATGCAAGGGCGGCGTTGGTCGCAGGTACCCATGCGTATCATGCCGTAGCGCAGGCGGAGAGCGCTCTCTATAAGTCGCGCCGCATGCTGCCTTCCGATCCCGTTTTCTGGCTCGCCGCCGCGCTCGCCGTCACTTGCTTCGGCTTTGCCAAAGGCGGCTTTGGCGGGGTCGGCATGGCCGCGACACCTATCCTCGCGCTCGTCGTGCCTCCGCTCGAAGCAGCGGCGATCCTGCTTCCGATTTTGCTCATGCAGGATGCGATATCGCTCTGGGCCTTCCGCAAGGAATGGGACGGCTGGAATCTGAAAGTGCTGCTTCCCGGCGCGGTCGCCGGAATCGCGCTGGCCTGGGCGCTTGCCACGGTGGTTTCCGGCGACTGGGTGAAGCTGATCGTCGGCGTGATCGCATTCGTGTTCGTGATGAACCAGTGGTTCGGTCTTGCGAAAAAAGCTGCGGCTTCGATACGGCCGAGCGCGATCAGCGGAATTTTCTGGGGCGCCGCTTCGGGCTTCACCAGCACGCTCGCGCATGCGGGCTCGCCGCCGATGAGCATCCATGTGCTGCCGCAGAAACTCCCGAAGATGGTGTTCCTCGGCACCTTCACGATTTTCTTTGCCGCGGTGAACGCGATCAAGGTCGTGCCCTTCGCGCTGCTCGGCGAGTTCACGCCGCGTGCGCTCGCGATATCTTTCGCGCTGATGCCGCTTGCCATCGTCTCGAACGTTGCGGGCATCTGGCTCGCGCGCCGCGTGCCGGAGGAATTGTTTTACCGGATCGCTTATTTCCTGATGTTCCTCGTTTCGCTCGGGCTGATCTGGCAGGGAGCGGGCGCGATCGTCTGGCGCTGAATTCTTGACGTTGATCGGAACCCTTCCGGTTCGCTAGGGTCCAGCCGGAACGGGGTACCCCAATGAAAAAGACCGCCTACGACACCGATCTCGACAAGAATCCGGCCAACTACGTGCCGCTCACGCCGCTCAGTTTTCTGGAGCGCTCAGCCGCCGTCTTTCCGGATCATGTCGCGATCATCCACGGGCCGATGCGCCGGACCTATCGCGAGTTCTACGCGCGCTCGAAGAAGCTCGGCTCCGCGCTCGCCAAGCGCGGGATTGCGCGCGGCGATACGGTCGCGGTGCTGCTCGCCAATACCCCGGCGATGCTCGAGTGCCACTATGGCGTGCCGATGACCGGCGGCGTGTTGAACACGCTGAACACGCGGCTCGATCCCGCGACCATCGGCTTTTCGCTCGATCACGGCGAAGCGAAGATCGTCATCGTCGATAAAGAATTCTCGAAGATGGCGAAGGAAGCGCTGAAACTCTGCAAGGTGAAGCCGCTCGTCGTCGATTACGACGACCCCGAATACAAGGGCGAGGGCGAGAAGATCGGCACGCTCGATTACGAAGCGCTGGTCGCGGAAGGCGACGAAAATTATCAGCGCTCAGCACCCGGCGACGAATGGGACGCGATCTCGCTCAATTATACTTCCGGCACCACCGGCGACCCGAAAGGCGTCGTCTATCACCATCGCGGTGCGGCGCTGCTCGCTACCGGCAACGTGCTGACCGGCAGCATGAAGAAGCATGCGGTCTATCTCTGGACGCTGCCGATGTTCCACTGCAACGGCTGGTGCTTCCCGTGGTCGATCTCGGTCTGCTCCGGCACGCATGTGTGTCTCAGGCAGGTGCGCGCGAAATTGATGTTCGATCTGATCGCGGAGCACAAGGTTACGCATCTGTGTGGCGCCCCGATCGTGATGGCGACGTTGCTCAACGCGCCCGACGAAGAAAAGAAGCCGCTGCCGCATGTGGTCGAATTCTTCACGGCTGCGGCACCCCCGCCCGAGGCGGTGCTTGCCGGCATGAAGGGCGCGGGCTTCAACGTGACCCATCTCTATGGTCTCACCGAAACCTACGGCCCGGCAGCCGTGAACGACTGGCATGCGGAATGGGATCTGCTCGATCCCGCAGCACAAGCCGCGAAGAAGGCGCGTCAGGGCGTCACCATCGCGCCGCTCGAAGGTCTCGACGTCATGGACCCTGAAACCATGAAGCCGGTGCCGCGCGACGGCGAGACCATGGGCGAGGTGATGTTCCGCGGCAATGTCGTGATGAAGGGCTATCTCAAGAACAGGAAATCAACCGACGCGGCCTTCGCGGGCGGCTGGTTTCACTCCGGCGATCTCGGCGTGATGCATCCCGACGGATACATCCAGCTGAAAGACCGCTCGAAGGACATCATCATTTCCGGCGGCGAGAATATTTCCTCGATCGAAGTCGAGGATGCGCTCTACAAACATCCCGCCGTGCAGGCAGCGGCGGTGGTTGCGAAAGCCGACGACAAATGGGGCGAAACCCCTTGCGCCTTCATCGAGTTGAAGCCGGGCAAGAACGCCACCAAGGACGAACTGATCGCGCACTGCAAAGGCAATCTCGCGGGCTATAAGGTACCGCGCCACATCGTCTTCGTGGAATTGCCGAAGACTTCGACCGGCAAGATCCAGAAGTTCAAGCTGCGCGAGATGACGAAGGAAGTTTGATTTCCCGCCTCATGGTTCGAGACGCGCCTGCGGCGCTCCTCACCATGAGGTATTTATTCTAAAACCTCATCCTGAGGAGGCCGCGAAGCGGCCGTCTCGAAGGATGAGAAGAAGGGACTTGAAATGCCCACACCCCGCCGCAAGCAGAAGCTTCCGCTGCAAAAAGACATCGACTGGCGGCTCGCGCTCAAGGAGCGGCCGTTTCTCGGCTTCTTCGTGTTGCTCGCGCGCGGCACCATGCTGGTCGCAATTGTCGCGACTTTCGTCATCGCCACCGCGCTTCTGGTTTACGCGCTTTATGAAATCTACGATGCGGTGAAGCTGCTGTTGCAGTCGAAGACCGACGGCAAGAAGCTGACGCTCGCCGCGATCGAAGCGATCGATACGTTCCTGCTTGTGACCGTGTTGCACATCGTCGCGATCGGTCTGTACCAGCTTTATATTCAAGATCGTATTCCGCTGCCGCAGTGGCTCGTCGTGGAGAGTATCGACGATCTCAAAACTACGCTCTCCGGCGTCGTGATCCTTGTGCTCGCGGTGTTCTTCCTCGGCCGTGCGATCGTCGGCGACGCTTCGCAGAATCTCCTGTTGATGGGCGGTGGCATCGGCGCGGTGATCCTGGCGCTCACGTTCTTCGTCTTTGTTCAGCATAAACATAAAGACGGTCACTGAACTTGTTCGAAATCCGCGATGAAAACGGTATCGCCATTCTCTCGCTGCGGTATGGCAAGGCGAATGCGCTCGATGTCGCGTTCTGCAAGGCGCTTCGGAAAGAATTTCGCCGTCTCGCGAAATCGGAAGCGCGCGCCGTCGTCCTCACCGCCGAAGGCAAGATTTTCTCGGCGGGCGTCGATCTTCCGCGCGCAGCCGAAGGCGGGCGGAAATATTTGCGCGATCTCGTGCTCGCACTCGACGGGATGTACGAGGAAATCTTCTTTTTTCCGAAACCCGTGATCGCCGCGATCAACGGGCATGCCATCGCAGGCGGTTGCGTACTTGCAGCCTGCGCGGACTACCGCGTGCTCGCAAGCAGCGCGGGCCGCATGGGCGTGACCGAACTTCTCGTCGGGCTACCGTTTCCGCCGTTTGCGTTCGAGGTGTTGCGCGCAACGACTTCGCCCATGCACTTCCCGAAATTCACCGCGAGCGGGGAGACGTTCGATACCGAAGGCGCGCTCGTGAACGGCTTCGCGGATGAAGCAGTGAGCGCAGAACGCCTGATGCCGCGCGCGCTGGAAAAGGCGAGGCAGTTTGCTGCGATCAGTCCGGAAGCCTTTGCCGCGAACAAGCTGCACACGCGGGCAACGGCAAGGCAGATTCTGAAAAACGACCGCGGCCGTCTCGCCAAAAAGATCATGAAGGTCTGGGAAGCGAAGGAGACGGCCGAAAATATCCGCGCATATGTCGCGCGGACGTTCAAGAAGAACTGAGGACTACTTCGGCTGCTGCACGAAAAATCCCGCGAGCCAGCGCGAGAACGGCAACATGAAAAGTGCCGCCGGGAAGGCCGCCGCCCATGACGCGGCCCATGCGCGCGCCCAAAGCGGGGCCGCCGACCAGTTCAGGCCGACCGCATTGATGGTGGATATGGCCGCGACGATCGAGGTCATGAAGAAGGTCAGGAATAGCGGTACGACGAAGTGGTTGTAGCGGGCGGGCAGTTTTTTCATTGGAGGCCGTTGCGTAAAGGTGGCGCCGGTCGCGCGGGGCAGGAACTTTCGCTAGGCTATACGCAGGCGGGAAAACAGCGGCAAGCAAAGCCGCGCGTGCAAATGCGCACAGCAGGAATGTTCGGGAGGAATGAATGGACGCGGATGTAATCGTCGTCGGCGGCGGTCTTGCGGGGCTGGTCGCGGCGGCGGAAGTCGCCGATGCCGGAAAGAAAGTCATCCTGCTCGATCAGGAGCCGGAGCAGTCGCTCGGCGGTCAGGCGTACTGGTCGTTCGGCGGGCTGATGCTGGTCGATAGTCCCGAGCAGCGCCGTCTCGGCATCAAGGATTCGCGCGATCTCGCCTGGCAGGACTGGCAGGGCTCGGCTGCGTTCGACCGCGATGAAGATCACTGGCCCAGGAAATGGGCCGAGGCTTACGTCGATTTCGCAAGCGGCGAGAAGCGCGCGTGGCTGCATGCGCAAGGCGTGCGCTGGTTTCCGGTGCCGGGCTGGGCGGAACGCGGCGGCTACACCGCGAGCGGCCACGGCAACTCGGTCCCGCGTTTTCATATCACCTGGGGCACGGGCCCGGCGCTGGTCGAACCCTTCGTGCGTCGTCTGCGCGAAGCCGAGAAGAAAGGTCTCGTACGCTTCTGCTTTCGTCATCGCGTGACGAAACTGACGGCCTCCGGCGGCATGGAGGACGGCGTCGAAGGCGAAGTGCTCGAAGCTTCGAATGTCGAGCGCGCAGCGAAGTCGTCGCGCAAGGTGATCGGCGATTTCAAACTGAAAGCGCAGGCGATCATCGTGACCTCGGGTGGCATCGGCGGTAATCACGATCTCGTCCGCAAGAACTGGCCCGCGAGCATGGGCCGCGCACCCGCGCAGATGCTCTCTGGCGTGCCGGACCATGTCGATGGTCTGATGCAGGGTGTGGTCGAGACCGCCGGCGGGCGGCTGATCAACGCCGACCGCATGTGGCATTACCCCGAAGGCATCGACAACTACGCGCCGATCTGGTCGCGCCACGGCATCCGCATTCTCTCCGGCCCGACGCCGCTGTGGCTGGATGCGCGCGGGAAACGTTTCCCGGTGCCGCTGTTTCCCGGCTACGACGGGTTGGGTGCGCTCGAACACATCACGAAGCACGGCGACGATCACTCGTGGTTCCTGTTGAACCAGCGCATCATCGGAAAAGAGTTTGCGCTTTCCGGGCAGGAGCAGAATCCGGATCTTACCGGCAAAAGCATCCGCGGCGTGTTGAAGCGCGGCCGCGGCACGCTGACGCCGGTGCAGAAGTTCGTGAACGCCGGAAAGGATTTCGTGACGGCGGCGGCGCTTCCCGAACTCGTCTCGAAGATGAACGCGCTCACGCAGAAGAATCTCGTGAATCTTGAGACCGTGACGCGCGAAGTCGTTTCGCGCGACCGCGATCTCGACAACAAATACGGCAAGGATTTGCAGATCGCCGCGATCCGCGCCGCGCGCGTCTATATCGGCGACAAGCTGATCCGCACGGTGAAGCCGCATAAGCTGCTCGATCCCGCGGCCGGGCCGTTGATCGCAGTCCGGCTCTGGGTGCTGACGCGAAAGACGCTCGGCGGCATCGAGACCGATCTCTCCGCGCGTGTGCTGAAGGACGGCAAGAACCCGCTCGGCAATGTGTTCGCGGCGGGCGAGGTCGCGGGCTTCGGCGGCGGCGGCGTGCACGGCTACCGCGCGCTGGAAGGCACCTTCCTCGGCGGCTGCATCTTCTCGGGCCGCATCGCGGGCCGCGAGGCTGCGAAGCTGGTGAGGTGATTGAACCGGGCAATCGCACGATTGCGACGCGCCTGCGTCACTTCTCGTTCTTATGTGCGTATGGTTTTGGCGTCATCCTTCGAGACGTGCTCGCTTCCGCTCGCACTCCTCAGGATGAGGATGTAATTCTCTAAAGCCTCATCCTGAGGAGGCGGCGAAGCCGCCGTCTCGAAGGATGAGGCATAAGGACCGAAATGACCGACACCACTTCTGCCATCAAAGCAGGCGCGACCGGCACCGCCGAACTGACCGTCGGCGAGGAGCACACCGCGCCGCGCGTAGGCTCCGGCAAGATCCGCGTGCTCGCGACACCCGTCATGATCAACCTGATCGAGGCGGCGGCGTTGAAGGCCGCCGAGCATCTGCTGCCGCCGGGCCACCAAAGCCTCGGCACGTTGCTCAATGTGAAGCACATCGCGGCGACCCCGGTCGGGATGAAGATCAGGGCCACCGCGACGGTCACGAAGGTCGAGGGCCGCAACGTCTTCTTCGACGTCACCGCGGAAGACGAGAAGGAAACGATCGGCGGCGGCACGCACGAGCGGGTGGTCGTGAATGTCGAGCGCTTCGACAAGCGGGTGCAGCGGAAGATCAGCGGCGAGGGCTGACAGGTAAGTCCCGGGTCCTCAGGCGGAATGCCGCCTAAAAATTCGCCCGCACTGGGACCGCGCGCCGGGACTATGCACCCGCGCAAGGACGAAGCCCGCCACCGATTATGCCAGCAATGCTTCCCAATCCGGCGTTCCCCTGTCCGGGTGAAGCGTCCGCAGGGCGGTTCGAAAAATTATTCGGCAAACGGGAACGAAAAGCCGGGCCGGCGATTTGATGAAAATCCGAGAGAGTAACTCTGCGTGCCTTTGGGGGTTTCGCCGCGCCTTGACCTTGCCTCAAATTTCGAGTCACCTCGCCTCGCAACTGGGTTTGGCTGGCCTTGATACGACGCTCCTGTTTTGGGGCTATCTGCAAGACACTTCCCAAAACTCGGATTGTTACGACGTTCGCGATGGTCGCGGGCGGCGACGACGACCGCACTAGGACGTGCGTTTCAAGGAGGCCGTGAATGGCTACTGGTACCGTGAAGTGGTTCAATACGCAGAAGGGTTTTGGTTTCATCCAGCCGGATGACGGCGGCAAGGACGTGTTCGTACACATCTCGGCCGTGCAGCGCGCGGGTTTGCAGACCTTGAACGAAGGCCAGAAGGTTTCGTTCGATGTTGCGACCGAGCGTGGCAAGGCCGCCGCGGCGAACCTCAAGGCGATGTAACGCCCGCTTCCGAACCAAGAAAATACAAGCCCGGTGCGAGCGATCGCGCCGGGCTTTTTCTTTCGACGAAGGCGTTCAGGACGGGTTTTGGTTCTGGAGGTGAAGGACGATCCCGAGACCCGGCACCCAGCAGCCGAGCGTTATCAGCGCGGCTTCCTCGGAAGTCGGCTCGTCACCGCCGGACAGGTGATTGATGAAGGGCCACAGAAACGTGCAGGCCATCGCCCCGGCCAGATAGCCGCCGTAAACCTTTTTCTTCGTGACGGTCGTGACGAAGGTCTCTTCCTGCGAGATCCAGGTGGTGGTCGCGACCGTCTTCACCGCTCCGCCGCAGGTGATGATGCAGTTCGCGGCGCTGAAGATGCCAACGAGAAGGATCAGCGGGTTCTGATCGTCGTTCTGCTTCTTTTTCTGCTGCGCCTCGGCCGTGGCCGGTATCGCAAGCAGCATGATCGCGAGTGCCGCTACCAGTATTCGTTTCATTTGTTCCTCGCCTGCGGCCGCGTCGCGCGAAAAAAGCGCGGACGCATCCCGGCCATGGGGCGAGAAGCAAATTAAACAGGATAATTGTTCTGTCTCGTGTAACTCCCGGTTAAGCCTACGCGTTAGGCTTTCGCGCTAACCTTACCGGCGCGCAGAAAACGAAACCGCCGGCGACGGGCCGGCGGTGAACACGAATTTTCCTGATGGCTTGGCGTCAGTGCAGCGTTTCTTCCTGCAATCTGGCGATTTCGTCCTTGAGCGAGAGTTTCCGGCGCTTCAATTCCGCAAGCCGGAGGCTGTCGCTTCCGGGGTTAGTGCGTTCGGCTTCGATCTCGCGCTCCAAAGCCTCATGCTTCCGTTCAAGTTCGGTCAAATGCGACTGAATCGACATGGGTTCCGATCTCTCCCTGGTTGCAGTTCGAGACGGAGAATCCTGCCACCCTTGTCCGTGGAAGTCGATCAAAACCGGCACGCGGCGCCGCAACAATCCACCGGCTTGGTGTAGAATTGGAAAAAGCGACGCAGGCTCCGGTGCTTGCCCGGGTTCCGGTGCGGCGCGATACTTCGTTTTTGGCCGGTTCGGCTGTCTGCAAATGCGGCTATGCGATGACGCGGGATGAAGAACGCGAACTCATGCTCGAACTGGAACAGTTGAAGCAGGAGCACCGCGACCTCGACTCGGCGATCGATGCGCTGCTCACGGCCAACGGCCATGACCGGATTCAGGTGCAGCGGCTGAAGAAGCGCAAGCTGCAACTCCGCGACCGCATCGGCGCGATCGAGGACCAGCTGTTCCCGGATATTATTGCGTAAGTTTCCAACGCGTCATGGCCGGGACAAGCCCGGCCATGACGAGTGCGCGATATTGCTTCAAATCGACTTCAAGAGATTGTCGGCGCCCGAGACTTCGGCTTTCGAGGTAACTTCCTCGACGTTGAGGATCTTCACGACGCCGTCCACGGCATAGAGCGCGTAGCGGCGCGAGCGCACCGGACCCATCAGCCGCTCCGTGCCGTCGTAGTCGAGGCCGATCGACTTCACGAAGGCGCCGTTGCCGTCGGCGAGAAACTCGATCTTGCCCGGGTTGGCCTTCGCCCACGCGCCCATGACGTGCACGTCGTTCACGGCGGTCACCGCGATCGCATCCACGCCTTTTGCGAAGAACTCTTCCGCCTTGTCGATAAAGCCGGGCAGATGATTGCGCGAACAAGTGGGCGTGAAGGCTCCCGGTACGCCGAACAGGACGACTTTCTTGCCGGCGAAGATTTCGGCGCCGGTTTTCGGCTTGACGCCGTCCGCCGTCATGGTCTGGAAGGTTGCGTCGGGAAGCCGGTCGCCCACTTTGATGGTCATATTCACTCTCGCCTTTTCTGTGCGGGGCGCATCCTAGTCGGCGCGCGACGTTAGTCGAGAGGGATTTCGGTCTCGAAGGCTTGCTCGCCTGCAATCAGGGTCAGGCGCAGTTTCGGCGGCACATCGGCCTTGCCGAACCGCGAATCGGCGAGCGGAATTGCAAAAATCGCCTTGCCCGCTTTCGCTTCCAGAAGCTTAGGCAGCGAGAGCGTCCATTCTTCGTCCGGTCCTTCGGCAAAGAGGTCGAATTTCCCGGCGGGCGCGGTGAGCGTCTTGATGACGATGCGCCGGTCGCTCCCGTCCGTGGATTTTCCGCGCTCGACCCGCGCCTCGAATGCGGCGGGCGGCGAAGAATCCTTCGGGCCGATCCTGATCGGAACGCGCTTCTCCGCCTCGTAAAGCGACGGCTCGTCCGAGGCGCTGGAGGAGAAGGTGAGAGCGGTCTCGGCCTGCGCCGGAATACAGAGTGTCTCGCAGGTGGCGAAATCCATTTTCAGGCGCAGCGTGACGGGCATGGCCGCATCTTTTGCCGTGATCCGCAGCGGAAAGGTGACGCGCGTTTCGTAGCCGATCGAAGTCTGCCCGCTTCCGTCAGTGATCCGCTTCGGCGCGGGATACAGCACCTCGACGTGCGCGACGTTTTCGGATCCGCTCCAGTCGAAGCGCGGCGGAATGCCGGCATCGCCCGGGTATCGCCAATAGGTTTTCCAGCCGGGGTTCAGAACGACTTCAATTCCGCCCCTGAAAACTGGCGCGGAATTTGTATTGCCTGTACCCGAGGCAAGCAGCCGTACGCGCGCTTCGCCCGCTACCACGGGCTGCGAGGAGTCCGCCTGCGCGTTGCCTGCAAGTGCCGCAGCCAGTGCGGCGGAAAGGAGCGTGGAACCTAGTCTGTCGAAACGCATTTTTTCACCACGAAGGCACCGTAAACATCGAATCGGGCAGGAGCCCAACCACGAATGCGTGAGTGTAATCGTCCCCATGCCGCATTTTCATTCCGTCCGCGCCCGGATAGGCTTTCCCCTATGAAGATTGCACGCGAGTCTTCGAAAACGCCGAACGACGGCTATCTCGACGGTCAGGTGCTGGTCGCGATGCCGACCATGCAGGACGAGCGTTTCAACCGCTCGGTGATCTACCTCTGCGCGCACTCCTCGGAAGGCGCGATGGGAATCATCGTCAACCAGCCTGCGCCGAATATCCGCTTCTCGGACCTGCTCGTGCAACTCGACGTCGTTCCCGGCGAAGGACTGATCGAACTGCCGAAACATGGCGAGAGCGTGCGCGTGTTGAAGGGCGGCCCGGTCGAGACGCAGCGCGGTTTCGTTCTGCACAGCGCCGACTACTTCGTGAAAGACTCGACCTTGCCGATCAACGGCGGCATCTGCCTGACCGCGACGCTCGATATCCTGAAGGCGATTGCGAACGGCAGCGGGCCGGAGAACGCCGTACTTGCGCTCGGCTATGCCGGCTGGGCGCCGGGGCAACTCGAGAGCGAGATTCAGGCGAACGGCTGGCTCAATTGCGAAGCCGACCGTGCGCTCATCTTCGGCACGGACGCCGAACACAAATACGAATTGGCCTTGAAGAAGATCGGTGTCGATCCGGCGATGCTGTCATCCGAGGCCGGACACGCCTGAGATCTAGCCTGCTACTACCGGTTTGACGGGCCGTGCGCCCACGCGCGGTTTGATTTCTGGCGCGATCAGCTGGCGGGCCTCTTCCGCGGTCATGGGCTCGCCGAAAGCGAAGCCCTGCACATATTCGCAACCGATCTGGTAGAGCTCGACCGCGTCGGAATCCGATTCAGCACCTTCCGCCACGACGTCCATGCCGAGATCGTGTGCAAGCTGCACGATCGAGCGCAGGATCACCGGCCGCGCGCCGCGCTTGTTGCCGGAGCCTTTGACGAACTGCTGGTCGATCTTGATGGTGTCGAACGGAAAGCGTTGCAGGTAAGCCAGCGACGAATAGCCGGTGCCGAAGTCGTCGAGCGAAAGGCCGGCGCCGAGTTCCCGGATCTTGTGCAGCATCTGCGCGGCAAGCTCGGGGTTCTCCATCACGAGCGACTCGGTCAATTCGAGTTTCAGCGTGCCGGGAGCGAGCACATGGCGCGAAAGCACGCTCTTTACGTCCTGGATGAGATCGTGCCGCATCAGTTGCCGTGAAGAGATGTTCACGCTCAGGAATAGCGGCGTCCCGCCGCGCATGGCGCGTTGCCAGACCGCAAGCTGGCGGGCAGAGCGGTCCAGCACAAAGCGGCCGATCTCGACGATCATGCCGGTTTCTTCCGCGATCGGAATGAATTCCGCCGGCCCGACACGCCCAAGCTTCGGATGGTTCCAGCGCAGGAGCGACTCGAACCCGGCGACACGGCGGTCTTCCAGCCGGACGATCGGCTGGTACATGACGATGATCTCGTCTCTCTCCAGCGCGCGGCGAAGATCCGATTCCAGCGTGAGGCGGTCGATCTTGTCGTTGCGCATCGACGGTTTGAAGACCTCGATCCGGTCGTTGCCGGCCTGCTTGGCGGCGTGCATCGCGAGTTCCGCGTTCTTGAGAATCTCGCCGCGGTCTTTGGTCTGGCCGTCTACCAGCGCCATGCCGATCGAGGCCGTGAGGAAAATCTGCCGCTCGCCGAAGCCGATCGGTGCGCGCACGCTGCGGCGGATGGTGTCGGCGAATGCGGTGATGCGGTCGGCTTCGCGTTCGGACAGGAGCACGATCGCGAACTGGTCGCCTGCGATGCGCGCGAGCGTGTCCTGCGGCTTGAGCAACCGCGTGAGCCGGCGGCTGACGGTCAGGAGGATCGAGTCGCCTGCGGTCGTGCCGACCGAGGCGTTGAGCTGCTTGAAGCGGTCGAGATCGACGATGATGAGCGTCGGACGGATCTTGTCGTCGGCCTTTGCGAAGTTGATCGCGGCATCCAGACGGTCGAGGAAGAGTTCGCGGTTCGGCAGTCCGGTAAGGTTGTCGTGCACCGCGTCCTGAAGGAGCCGTTCTTCGGCGACTTTCAACTCGGTGATGTCGTTCATGGTGCCGACGACGCGCAGCACTTCGCCGTCGGTGCCGACGACCGGCCTTGCGCGCAGCGAGAACCAGAAATAGTGGCCGTCCTCGGCTTTGAGCCGCATCGACTGCATGATGCGTCCGCGGCGGTGATCGAGCAGGCCGTCGAGCGCAAGACGGATGCGGTCGCGCTCGGACGGATGCACGTATTCGAGCCAGGTCTGCGCTTCGGTTTCCATCGCGCCGCGCTTCAGGCCGAGCAGCGCTTCCGCTTCGGGGCTCACGAAAATGCGGTCGCGGATCACATCCCAGTCCCAGACGATTTCACCCGCACCCGTCACGGCAAGCGCGCGGCGCTCGACGTCGCTCATCATGCCGTCGGCTGATACGCCCGCGAATGCATGCTGCATGACCGTGAAGCCGATCAGCATGACGATCAGCTCGAGGCCGCCCAGGAGCGCGGGCGCCGCAAGATCGTTCGTGATCGCGCCGGATACCGCGAGCCCTGCTGCGAGCACCCACATCGTGAACAGGAACCAGGTCGGGATCAAAAGCACCGCGCGGTCGAAGCCGTGCGTGGAAAGAAAGAGCACGAGACCGAAGCCCGCGAATGCGACGAAGAGCAGCGACATGCGCGCGATGCCGGCGGCGATCGGCGGATCGAACAGCGCAAGGCCCACGAGCGCCGTAAGGAACACCAGCCAGACTATGGCGACCTGCGAATAGCGGACGTTCCAGCGGCCGAGGTTGAGATAGGCAAACAGGAACACCACCAGTGTCGCGGCGAGGATCGCTTCGCCGGATGCCCGCCAGAATTGTTCGGCGGCGGGCGAGAGCGAAAACACCTTGGTCCAGAAATTGAAATCGATGCAGATATAGGCGAGCACCGCCCATGCGAGCGCTGCGGCAGCCGGGAACATGAGGCTGCCTTTGACCACGAAAAGGATCGTCAGGAACAGCGCGAGCAGGCCCGCGACGCCGATGACGATGCCGTTATAGAGCGTGAACGAGTTGACCTTCGCTTCGTAGGCGCGCGGCTCCCATAACCGGAGCTGCGGAATATCCGGCGACGAAAGTTCGACCACGAAGGTGACCGTGGAGCCGGGGTCCATCGTGATCAGGTAGACCGATGCGTCGGATGCGTTCTGCCGGTCGGGGCGGAAGCCCTGGCTTGGCGTGAGATTCACGATGCGCGATGCGCCGAGATCCGGCCAGAACAGACCGGAGCCGGACATCAGATAGTTCGGCGCGACCAGCAGGCGGTCGATCTGTTCGTCCGTGTTGTTCGAAAGCGCGAACACGATCCAGTTCGTGGCGCCGCGCGCGTTTCTCGCGCGAACTTCGATGCGGCGTACGATGCCGTCCGAACCCGGCGCGGTGGAAACCTGAAGGCGGTCGCCATCGGTGGTGTGGCGTTCGACGGCCGGGAGAAGATCGAGCGCGGGCGTGTTCGGGCGGATGATGACGGCTTCAACCGCGCGAACGGGCGCAAAGCTCGCGGAAGCCGCGAGCAGGGCGAAGCACGCAAATACTAGTCTTCCGAACCGCAATATTCGGACCTCCGGGACCAGCGGGTACTAGAGCCCGGAACCCCCTCCTGGCCTCAAAAAGGACTAGCCGCCGCTTGCGGCGGCGGCAAGGCGAGGGAGTAGCGTGGTTAATGCGGCCGGCAACGCCGACAAGGAAGTTTCTATTGGGCCGTCAGCACGATTTTCCCGACGTGATTGGAGGATTCCATGCGGGCATGGGCCTTGTTGGCCTCCGCGAGCGGGAAAGTGCTGTCGATCACCGGCTTGATCTTGCCCTGGGCGAGCAGGGGCCAGACCTTCTCCCGCAGTGCATCGGCAATCGCCGCCTTGTCGGCGACGGGGCGCGGGCGCAGCGTCGAGCCCGTCAGCGTCAGCCGCTTCTGCATGATCTTCACGAGGTTCATCTCGACCTTGAAACCCTTCTGGGTCGCGATCTGGACGATCCGGCCTTCGACTGCGGCGGCATCGAGATTGCGGTCGACGTAGTCGCCGCCGACCATGTCGATGATCAGATCGGCACCCTTGCCGCCAGTGTATTCTTTCGTGAGCGCGACGAAGTCCTGCGTCTTGTAGTCGATCGCGAAATCCGCGCCGAGCTTGAGGCAGGCATCGGTCTTGTCTTTCGAACCGGCGGTCGCAATCGCTTTTGCGCCGAAGGCTTTGGCGAGCATGATTGCGGTGGTGCCGATGCCGCTGGTGCCGCCGTGAATGAGCATGGTCTCGCCTGCCTTCAGCCGACCGCGCTCGAACACGTTGTGCCAGACGGTGAAGAAGGTTTCGGGAAGTGCCGCGGCTTCCACGAAGGAAAATCCGTCAGGTACGGGAAGCGCGTTGGTTTCGTCGACCACCGCAAATTCGGCATAGCCTCCGCCTGCGACGAGCGCGCAGACTTTGTCGCCGGCTTTCCAGCGCGATGCCTTGCTGCCTGCCGCCGCGACTTCGCCTGCGATTTCGAGTCCCGGATAATCCGGCGCGCCCGCCGGAGGCGGATACTTGCCCTGCCGCTGCATGACGTCGGGGCGGTTCACGCCCGCCGCGCGCACTCTCACAAGAATCTGCGTATCCGCGGGCTTCGGTACGTCGCGGGTCTGCGGCTTCAGCACGTCCGGGTCGCCGGGTGCGGTCATCGCGATCACGGTCATCTTGTCGGGCAGGGTCATCACAGGCTCCAGATTGATCGGCCGTTCTCTACGGGGTGCGGCGGGCCATGACAATCCGAGGCCTTCGCCGCTACATTCGCCCAGATAGTGCGGAGGCAGCGATGAAACCCGACGATGACGACCGTCCCAAGAAGAAGATCGTTCACGAGATCGGCGCGGACCTGTCCTTGGTCTCGGTCGAGGAACTGCGCGAGCGGATCACGCTGCTGCAAGAAGAGATCGCGCGTCTGGAAGCCGATATCGGCCGCAAGCAGGCTTCGAAGTCGGCGGCCGACGCCTTCTTCAAGCGTTGAGATTCATACGAATTTTACGAATTTACCTCTCATTAAGGTTTCGAGATCACTATCGGAAGTGTCCAGCTTCTGGACGTCGAGTGGCTCCTGTCCACTCTGTTTGACGCCTCCCTGTGAACAGACTTCAGAGCCGCTCCTTTGGGCGGCTCTTTTTTTGTCCCGATCCCGCACAGTGTGGGCGGCGCGCAACTTGCACGGAACTTCGGCTGAATACGTGTCCGCGGACTTTGGATCGCGGCGCGCAATGCGTTAAAGAAGGGCCCGGCGCGGGGCGCGCCGGGGGAAACAATGTCCGACCCAGTCGAAAAACAGGATCGTCCGGTTCATCTCGCCGCGCGCATGGCGCAGGGCGAGCAGTTCGGCGCGCTCTTTCGCGAAGGCATGGCACTTGTCGAAGCGACCGCCGCTTATCTCGACGGTCCCGGCCGCTCGGAGGCGAAGTCGCTCACGCGTCCTGCGGCGCTCGCTTACGCGACCGAGTCCATGCGGTTGACGACGCGCCTCATGCAGATCGCGTCCTGGCTCCTGTTGCAGCGAGCGGTGAACGAGGGCGAGCTGTCCTTCGATCAGGCGAAGACGGAAAAGACCAAGGTGAAGCTCACGACCTGGGATCCGCCGCACGAGGAATCCATGGCGTCGCTGCCGCAACGCCTGCGGGACCTGATCGATACGTCGCGCAACATCCACGAACAGGTGCTGCGGCTCGACCAGCTCGTCTACAATATGAAGACGCCCGAGAAGATCGACGCTTCCAATCCGGTCGAAGCGCAGATCGGGCTCCTGCGCGCCGCGTTCGATACCAAGCGGTAGATTTTCGAAGACAAAAACAATTGTCGTTCCCGCGAAAGCGGGAACCCATAACCTTCAGCGTATCATCCGCCTCATCCTGAGGAGCCGCGTAGCGGCGTCTCGAAGGATGAGGTGGACAAACGCCTCATGGTTCGAGACGCGAAGCTGCGCTTCGCTCCTCACCATGAGGCTAAACAAAAACCCCGCGGTTGCCCGCGGGGTTTTGTGTCTCAGGAAGCGGCGGAAGACGCGCTTGCTTCTTTTGCTTACTTCTTTTCCTTGGCGGCGCCGATGGTGCCGAACTTGTTCTTGAAGCGCGACAAACGGCCGCCGCGGTCGAGCAGCTGTGCCGAGCCGCCGGTCCAGGCCGGGTGCGTCTTCGGGTCGATGTCGAGGTTGAGGGTGTCGCCCTCCTTGCCCCAAGTCGAGCGCGTCGTGTATTCCGAGCCGTCCGTCATCACGACCTTGATGTTGTGATAGTCGGGGTGAATGCCTTCTTTCATCGCCAATCCTCTGCCTTCTCGCGGGCCAGGGGCGCCGCGCCGGTCGATTTAATCAAGCCCTGCTGATTGGCGGGCGATATAGCCGAGAGCCTCCTGTGACTCAAGCCGAGCGATCCGAGCGGCCGGAAGGGCCCGAAAACGGCGCCAGACCCCGGTTCCGGCCGCTGATCGCCCTGATGCCCTACGTGCTGCGCTACCCCGGGCGGTTCATGGCGGCGCTGCTCGCGCTCTTTGCCGCGGCACTCGCGACACTCGCGATCCCGCTCGCGGTGCGTCGGATGATCGACCTCGGCTTCGGGGCCGGCGCGGGCGGAACCATCAACCAGTACTTCCTCGCGATCCTCGGCGTGGTCGCGATCCTCGCGGTTGCGAGTGCCGTCCGCTACTACCTCGTTACGACCATCGGCGAGCGCGTGGTGTCCGATCTCCGGAGTGCGGTGTTCGCGCGCATCGTTTCGCTGGATGCAGCCTTCTTCGACCGCGCCCGTGCGGGCGAAATCGGTTCGCGGCTCACGGCGGATACGGTGCAGATCAAGTCCGCGGTCGGCTCCTCGGCGTCGGTCGCGCTGCGCAACCTGCTCCTCCTGACCGGCGCGGTTGGCATGATGGTGATCACGAGCCCGAAACTCTCGCTGCTCGTGCTCATCGCCATTCCGCTCGTCATGCTGCCGCTGTTCGGCTTCGGGCGCGCGGTGCGCAGGCGCTCAAGATTAGCGCAGGACCGGCTCGCGGACGCGACCGCCTTTGCAGTCGAAGCGATCGGCGCAGTGCGCACGGTGCAGGCGATGACCGCGGAAGAGGCCGCGAAGTCGCGCTTCGGCGCCGCGATCGAAGAGGCATTCGGGGCGGCGAGGGATGCGACCCGCGCGCGTTCGTTCCTGACCGCGGTTGCGATCTTTCTCGCCTTCGCTTGCGTGGTGCTGATCCTGTGGTCCGGCGCGCAAAGCGTGCTCGCCGGCGAGATGACGCCGGGGACGCTCGGCCAGTTCGTGCTCTATTCGGTTTTTGCGGCCGGCGCGCTCGGCGCGCTTGCGGAGGTCGGCGGCGAAATCTCGCAGACCGCGGGTGCCGCCGAACGGATCGTCGAACTTCTGCAACTCGAGCCCGCGATCAAGGCGCCCGCGCATCCTGCGGCGCTTCCCGCAAAGCCACGCGGCGAGGTGCGTTTCGAAAATGTTTCTTACGCTTATCCGACGCTCCGGGATGCGCCGGTTCTGAACGGCGTGAACATCAACGCCGCGCCGGGCGAGCGCATCGCCGTCGTCGGCCCTTCGGGCGCGGGCAAGAGCACGATCTTTCATCTGCTGCTGCGCTTCGACGATCCGAAGTCGGGCAGAATTCTGTTCGACGGCGTCGATATCGCGAAAGCCGATCCGCGCGAGGTCAGGAAACACATCGCGCTCGTGCCGCAGGAGCCCGCGATCTTCGCCGCGTCGATTGCCGAGAACATTCGCTACGGCAGGCCGGGTGCGAGCGACGAGGATGTTAGGCGTGCGGCCGATACCGCGCTGGTCGATGAGTTCGTCCGCAACCTGCCGCAAGGCTTCGAGACGCAAGTCGGCGAGCGCGGGGTCACGCTCTCCGGCGGGCAACGCCAGCGGCTTGCGATCGCCCGCGCCGTGCTGCGCGATGCGCCGCTTCTTCTGCTCGACGAGGCGACGTCGGCGCTGGATGCCGAAAGCGAGGCGCTGGTGCAGAAGGCGCTCGAGCGGATCATGGCAGGGCGCACCTCGCTCGTGATCGCACACAGGCTCGCGACCGTGCTCGGCGCAGATCGGATTATCGTGCTGCAAAAAGGCCGCGTTGTCGAAGAAGGCACGCACGCGAAGTTGTCAGCGAGCGGCGGACTTTACTCGCGGCTCGCGGATTTGCAGTTCGGGAATCACTGAATCCTCATGGTGAGGAGCGCGAGCGTAAGCGAGCGCGTCTCGAACCATGAGACCTCATCCTTCGAGACGCCGCGCTATCGCGCGGCTCCTCAGGATGAGGTGGTCTACCGCTCCGTAATCTTCAACTCGATGCGCCGGTTTCGGCGGTAGGCGTCGTCGTTGTTCGCAGGATCGATCGGCTGGAATTCGCCGAAGCCCGCGGCCACCACGCGGTCGGCGGGGATGCCGCGCGTGATCAGGTATTTGACGACCGAGATCGCGCGCGATGCCGAAAGCTCCCAGTTCGACGGAAACCGCGCGCTTGCGATCGGACGCACGTCGGTGTGTCCGTCCACGCGCAGCACCCAGGGAATATCCTTCGGAATTTTATCGATCAGTTCGCGCAGCGCGGCGGCCAGCTTGTCGAGTTCGGGTGTCGCGCCTTCTTTGAGTTCCGCGGAGCCGGGATCAAAGAAGACTTCGGACTGAAATACGAAACGGTCGCCGACGATCCGGATTTCCGGCCGGTTGCCGAGCACGGTGCGCAGCCGCCCGAAGAAGTCCGAGCGGTAGCGATTCAACTCTTGAACGCGCTGCGCCAGCGCCACGTTCAGCCGCGAACCGAGATCGGAAATCTTGGTCTGGCTTTCCTTGTCGCGCTTCTCTGACGCCTCGAGTGCCGCTTCCAGTGCGCCGATCTGGCGGCGGAGCGCTGCGAGTTGCTGGTTCAGGAGCGAAATCTGCGAAACCTGCTGCTCGCTCATTTTCTTCTCGGCTTCGAGATCGGTGGCGAGCGACTGGATTCGGCCCTTGGCGTCGCCTGCGGCGCTGCTGTCGCCGCGCAGCTTGTCGCGCTCGGCTTCCGCGCCGCGCAATGTCGCGCGCAATCCCGTCAGCTGGTCTTCCAGCGACGAAGTGGTCGCACGCTCCAGCGCCAGGAGGTCGGCAAACTGCTTGATCTGCACCTGGAGACGCACGACCTGATTCTGCTTGCCCGCGATTTCCTGACTGAGGAAGAACTGCGCGACCGTGAAGATCGAAATCAGGAAGATGAAAACGAGCAGCAACGTCGACAGCGCGTCGACGAATCCCGGCCAGTAATCGACCCTGCGGTCGGCGCGCGAGCGGCCCAGCGCCATTTCTTTAACGCCTCTTCGCGTCTTCGCGCGTCAGCTTCTCAAGGAGATCGCGCACATCGTTCTGCCGTTCCGACTGCGCCTCGACCCAGTCGCGCAGCATCTGCTGCTCGCCGCGCATGTGTTGCACGAGTTCCTGCAAGCTGCTCGCGAGATTGACCATGGCTTTCGAACTGCGGTCGCCGCCCGCGCTCTCCAGCGACTTTTCGAGCCGCTGGATCGCGGCTGCGAGCGGAGCCGCCGCATTCGAAGTGTCCATCTCGACCGCGCCGAGATCGGCGACCGTGGTGGAGAGCCAGTCTTCGAGATCGGTGTAGAAACGGTTCTGCGCCTGGCTCGCCTGTAGATCGAGAAAGCCGAGTACGAGCGAGCCCGCGAGACCGAACAGCGAAGACGAGAACGCGATACCCATGCCGCCGAGCGGCGCGGCCAGACCCGTTTTCAGATCGTCGAAGATGCGTCCCGAGTCTCCGGTGGCGTCGAGCGACTGAATCACGCGGCCGACGGAGCCGACGGTTTCAAGCAAACCCCAGAACGTGCCGAGCAGTCCGAGAAACACGAGCAGGCCCGTGAGGTAGCGGCCGACATCGCGCTGCTCGTCGAGCCGCGTGCCGATCGATTCGAGAATTCCACGCATCGTGATCTGCGAGATCACCATGCGGCCCATGCGGTCGCGCAGCAGCGTCGCCATCGGCGCGAGCAGCACCGGCGGACGATCGACCGCGATGCCCGGATCGGCGAGGCGGAAGCTGTTCACCCAGTGCACTTCCGGGAACAACCGCATGACTTGCCGGAACGCGAGCACGACGCCGATCAGGAGAACGCCTAGAATGATTCCATTCAGGAGCGGGTTCGCGAGGAAGGCTGCGTAGATCGGACGGTACAGAAGCACCGCGACGAGCGCCGCGAGCACTAGAAACACCATCATCCGGAACAGGAAAATTCGCGGCGACGAAATCTTGCTGTAGCCGTCGAGCGCTTCCGTTTCGCGTTTTTTCTTTGCCATCCGCCGTTCCTCACCTTCGCCAGATCAAGTATGGCACAGACGACGGATATGTAGAGTCCGGTGACGGCGGAATGACGGCGGGCGTCTACGCGCTTTTCAGCGCCGCGAGCAGCGCGGCGTGGATGTCGTAGTTCCCGCAGACGACGGAGCCGACGTCCAGCATGTTCATGTGGCCGTCGAGATCGGTGACGAAGCCGCCCGCTTCCTGAAGGAGCACGATACCGGCGGCGAGATCCCACGGCGAAAGATCGCGCTCCCAGAAACCGTCGAAGCGGCCGGAGGCGGTCCACGCCATGTCGAGTGCGGCGGCGCCGGTGCGGCGCAGACCGGCAACCTGTTTTTGCAGTACGCCGAGTTCGCGGCGGAAGCGCTCGTGATCGCCGCGTTCGTGATGCGGGATGCCGCAGGAGATCACGGCATCGCCGAGGACTTTGCGCGCGGCGACACGCAGGCGGCGGTTGTTCAGATAGGCGCCTTGTCCGCGTTCGGCGGCATACATTTCGTCATAGACCGGATTGTAAATCACGCCCGCGATAGGGATGCCGTCTTTGACCAGTCCGATCGAAACCGCGAACAGCGGAATCGAGTGCAGGAAGTTCGTGGTGCCGTCGAGCGGATCGACGATGAACTGGTGCTGACCGTCCGAGCCCTTCACCTCGCCGCGCTCTTCCATCAGGAAACCGAAAGTCGGGCGCGCCTTCGATAGCTCGTTGAAGATGGTGTCTTCCGCCTTCTTGTCGGCGGCGGAAACGAAATTCGCAGGCCCCTTCAGCGAGACCTGAAGGTGCTCGACCTCGTTGAAGTCGCGAATGAGCGCGCGGCCCGCCTTGCGGGCCGCTGCCGTCATGACAGTGATATTGGCGGAACGGAGCGACACCGCTTACTCGGCGCGGCGCACGTAGGCGACTTCGTTGGTGTCGACGACGACCTTTTCGCCGGTGCCGATGAAGGGCGGCACCATCACGCGAAGGCCGTTCTCGAGCTTGGCCGGCTTGTAGGAGGATGCCGCGGTCTGGCCCTTCACGACCGGATCGGCTTCGACGATCTCGAGCGTCACGTAGTCGGGCAGCCTGATATTGATCGCGCGCTCGTCGTGCATCTCCAGCGTGACCTGCATGCCGTCCTGGAGGAACAGCGCGCGCTCGCCGACGAATTCTTCGGCGAGCTGGATCTGCTCGTAGCTGTCGGTATCCATGAAGACGAGACTGTTGCCTTCCTTGTAGAGATACTGGAAGTCCTTCTGCTCGAGGCGCGCACGCTCGACCTTTTCGTCGGAGCCGAAGCGGTTGTTGAGCTTGCGGCCGTCGATCAGGTTTTTCAGCTCGACCTGGTTGTAGGCGGGACCCTTGCCGGGCTTGACCGCCATGGTCTTCACCGCGGCCCAGAGCGAGTTCTGATACTCGATCACCATGCCGGGGCGGATTTCGTTGCCGTTGATTTTCATGGAATTCCTCGGAAGCAGCGGGCTCCAGTGCCGTGCTGAGGCACTCCCGTCAAGTGCGGGCTGGGATCGAGGCTAACGAATACGCGCCGATCAGGTATTCGGCGGGGCCTTGCTTTGCAGCCAGGCCTTCAGAATCGCTTCGGCGCGCTTCTTTTCTTCGTCGCTGAGGCTGCCGAAGACGCCGTCGAGCATGGGGTCGGAGATGTTCCTGAGGCGCGCCATCAGGTGCCAGGCCATCGCTTCGGTAAGGTTCTTTTCGACCCCGCGGCCGGCATTGAGCATCCTCGCGTAGCGGTTCTGGGCAACTGGATTGCCCTTGAGTGCCGCGCGCCGCATGGCAAGCGCCGCGCTTTGCTCGTCCTTCTCCACGCCGTTGCCGTTGAAGAGTGCGATCGCAAGTTCGATCGTCGCCGGGATGTGATCGAGCCTTGCTGCGCGGCGCAACCATTTCACCGACTCCGCGAGATCCTTCGGCACGCCTTTGCCTTCCTGATAGAAAATCGCGAGCGCGTGCTGTGCATCGGGGATGTCGTTGTCGGCGGCGACCCGCATCAGCTTCGCGGCTTCCTGAACGTTCTGCGGAAACACCTGACCTTCGAGATAAAGCAGCGCGAGGTTGTAGGCTGCGTGCGGATGGCCCTTGTCGGCTGCGCGGCGGAACAGCTTTGCCGCCTCGTCCTTGCTGCGCGTGACGCCGTTGCCTTGCAGATACATCATGCCGAGCGAGAACACGGCATGCGTATCGTTTGCATTGGCGGCACGGCGGAGCCATTCCAGCGACTTCGCGGCATCGGGCGCGACCCCGATGCCTTCGGCATACAGCTCCCCGAGGAGCGTCATCGCGCGGCTGTCCTTGTGCTTCTCCGCGCGAATTTCCGCGAGTTGCTTGGCTTCGACGAAATTGCCGCGCTGGTAGGCGGCAAACGGCGCTTTTGGATCGTTCGCAAGCGAGGACTCGAGCGGAGGCCGCGGCGGCTGCGGGGTGATCGCGATGCTTTTCACCCGCGCGACCGGCGCTTTCGCGGGCTCGCGCTTCGGCAGAAAGGTTTCGTCGGCGCCATAAGCGGGCGCACAGAAAACCAACGCCATGATCGGCATCAGATAGCGATGCATGTTCAATCCGCGAATTCGGGCTGGCGAACGAGTTGCGTCGCCTTCGCCACCACTTCGGCTGCCTTTTCCGGCCGGCTCCATACCGCATCGCCGAGTGCCACGAAGTCCGCCCGCGCCTGCGCGAGCCGCTGCGCTTCTTCGAGCGATCCGGCAAAGGCGACACAAGGAACCTGAAAGATTTCGGCCCACCACGATACGCGCTCGATGAGCGCCGAAAGCCCAGGCCGTCTTCCGCTCGCGTCCGGTTCTCCGAACATCACGTAGTCGACGCCGAGTTCGGAAGCGACCATGGCGTCGTGCCGCGAATGCAGACCGGCGACGCCGGCGAGCCGCCCGGCGGCAAGGCTCGTGCGCGTCGATTGCAGCCAGTCGAGATTGGAAAAATGCGCGCCGTCGGCGCCTGCTGCGTCAACGAGCCCCGGCAGGTTCGCAAGCAGCATAACCGCGCCGGTGCCTTCGAGATGCGTCGAGAGAATGCGGATCGCCGAGAGCGCGATCACTTCGTCTTCGGGTGCAACCTTGACGATCACGGCTGCGACGTCGCCCGCGCGGCAGGCCTGTTGGAGCAGCGGCGCAAATTCGACCGCATCCTCGATGACCGGCGTCACGAGGACCAGGCGCGTGCGGGCTTTGGCTGCTTCGGTCAAGCCACTCTCCATCGGCGACCGTTGCCGGATAAGCGGGGCGAAAAGTAGGCCCTGGGGGAATCAAAAGGAACCTAAATCTAACGGGATGGAAAGTAACTACGCTGTAGCCGGGTACGCTACGCCGTATTCCGGGCTTCATCTTTTCCTGCACCAGTTCTGCACCTGGTCCCTTTTTCTCCCCCACAGTTTGCCGCAGTCACGAGCCTGCGCTCCGGCCAAAATTGGTATTACAATGCCTTCGGGCGGTGCTTGATCGAGGAGAGGGCTTCAATGGCCTCACACGTCCGTTTTCATCCTGATCGCAGACAATTGCTTCTCGGGGGCGCGAGTGTGATCGGCACGCTCGCGGTCGCAGGCCCGGTGCGAGCCAATCTGCCGGTTCGCGAATACTCGCTTGCCGCCTATCCCGCACGCACCCGGCTTGCCGGCATCAGCGCGCCGGAGATCGATGTCTGGACCTACGGCGGCACTTTGCCCGGCCCGGAAATTCGCGTGAAGCAGGGCGAGCGCCTGCGTGTACGCTTCGAAAATCGCTTGCGCGAAGAAACCACGGTTCACTGGCACGGCATCCGCCTGCCGAACGCCATGGATGGCGTGCCGCACCTGACGCAAAAGCCGGTCGCGCCGGGAGAAACCTTCGTCTACGAATTCAGTTGTCCCGACGCCGGCACGTTTTGGTATCACCCGCATCAGCGCAGCCATGAGCAGGTCGGTCGCGGTCTTGCAGGCGCGCTGATCGTCGAGGAGCCGACGCACTATCCGGCCGATCGCGAAGAGACCTGGGTTATCGGCGACTGGCGGCTCGGCCGCGGCGGCGAGTTCATCGACGATTTCGGCGATCTGCACGACATCAGTCACAACGGCCGCATCGGCAATACCATCACCGTCAACGGCAAGGTGCCGGACAAGTTCGCGGTGCGCGCGGGCGAGCGAATCCGCTTGCGCCTGATAAACGCAGCCAGTGCCCGGATACTTGCGCTTCATTTCGACGGCCACCAGCCCAAGGTCGTTGCGCTCGATGGCCAGCCGGTGGCGCCGCACGATCCGGAGGGCGGCAGCATAATTCTCGGCCCCGCGATGCGCGCCGATATCGTGCTCGACATGACGAACGAGCCGGGCTCGGTCTTCACGATTGCCGATCGCCCGGGCCGGAATACGAGTTATCGCCTGTTCGATATCGCCTATGATTCAAACCCGCCCGTGCGAAAGACGTTCGGCGCGGTGCCGGCCTTGCCGTCAAATCCGCTGGCCGAACCCGATCTCAAAAATGCCGTGCGTCATGTCGTGACGCTCAACGGCGGCATGATGAGCCGGATGGAATCCGCGATCGTGGATGGCAAGCGCATGGACGTGCGAACGATGTTCCAGAGCGGCCTGATGTGGGCGATCAACGGCGTCGCGGCGAAAGATCATGTGCACGAACCGATGCTCAACCTCGCGCTGGGAAAAACCTATGTGTTCGAACTCGTGAACGAGTCCGCCTGGCTTCATCCGATGCACCTGCACGGACATTCGTTCAGGTTTCTCAGCGCGAACGGAAGGCCGCGCCCGCACCGGGAATGGCTCGACACTGTGCTGTTATGGCCGCGCGAGCGCGTCGAGATTGCGTTTGTCGCCGACAACCCGGGCGACTGGATGTTCCATTGTCACAATCTCGAACACCAGCTCGGCGGCATGATGGCGCTCGTTCGCGTCAGCTAGCGGCTAAGCCGCCTTCTTCTCCTGATCCGCCGACCAGCGGCCCTGCGAGGCAAGGCCGTTCATCTTCGCGCGATGGGCGAAAGCGGCCTGCGCGGCTGCGACGTTCGCGGCTTTGCCGCTCCATGCCTTCTGCGGTGCGGCCTGCAACGCGCGGCCATAGGAGAAGGTGAGCTTCCACGGGAGCCCGCCGATCTTGTTCATGGCGTCGAGATGCGCGGTCGCTTCTTCGTCCGATTGTCCGCCGGAGAGGAAGGCGATGCCCGGCACCGCACCCGGCACGCAATTTTTCAGCATCTTCACGGTCTTCTCGGCGACTTCCTGCACGCTCGCGCGCTTGCCGGCCTTCTTGCCGGAGATTGCCATGTTCGGCTTCAGCACGATTCCTTCAAGCGGCACGCGCTGGAAGTAAAGCTGCTGGAACGTCTCTTTCAGCACCCATTCGGTGACTTCGTAGCAGCGGTCGATCGAATGATCGCCGTCCATCAGCACTTCCGGCTCGACGATCGGAACGATCTGCGCGGCCTGGCAGAGTGCGGCGTAGCGTGCGAGTGCGTGTGCGTTGGTCATGATCGCGGTGTGCGAAGGAATGCCCGGCGCGATGTCGATCACCGCACGCCATTTCGCGAAGCGCGCACCCTGCTCGTAATATTTCGGCAGGCGGTCGGCGAGCTTGTCGAGGCCGATGGTGATGAGTTCGCCCGGGCAGTTCGGCAGGGGCTTGGTGCCTTCATCGACCTTGATGCCGGGGATCGAGCCGGCTTTCTTGATGACATCGACCAGCGGCGTGCCGTCTTTGGCTTTCTGCCAGATGGTTTCGTCATACAGAATGACGCCGGAGATCGACTTCATGCCTTCGGCTGCGCGGAACATCAGCTCGCGATAGTCGCGGCGATTGTCTTCCGTGCTTTCCACGCCGATCGTATCGAAGCGCTTCTTGATGGTGCCGGAGGATTCGTCGGCGGCGAGAATGCCTCTGCCCGGCGCGACCATCGCTTCGGCGACCTTGTTCAGTTCGGCGAGATTCATCGTTGTCTCCCTGCGATCTCGTAAAATTTTACGGCTACTTTACCCGAAGCGCCTCGACGCCGGGAAGCGGCTTGCCCTCAAGCCATTCCAGAAAAGCCCCGCCTGCGGTGGAAACGTAGGTGAAGCGGCCCGCGGCGCCTGCATGTTCGAGCGCTGCCACCGTGTCGCCGCCGCCTGCGACCGAGCGCAGCTTGCCGGCCTGGGTCAGTTCGGCGGCGGCTTCCGCGACTTCATTGGTGCCCATATCGAAGGGCTCCATTTCGAACGCGCCGAAGGGTCCGTTCCAGACCAGCGTCTTCGAGGCCGCGAGCGCGGAGATGACATGGCCGATGCTTTCCCGGCCGATGTCGAGGATCATGTCGTTCGCGCCGACCTTGTCCGCCGGCACGACTTTCGAAGGCGCGTTCGCCTTGAATTCGCCTGCCACGACGACGTCGCTCGGCAGGATGATCTCGCAACTGGTTTCCTTCGCCTTGGCGAGAATACTGCGCGCCGTTTCGAGCAGGTCTTTCTCAACCAGAGATTTACCGACCGGCTTGCCTTGGGCCGCAAGGAACGTGTTCGCCATGGCGCCGCCGATCGCAAGCTTGTCCACCTTCGCAAGCAGGTTGCCGAGCAACTCCAGCTTCGTGGAAATCTTCGCGCCGCCTGCGACCGCCATCACCGGGCGCTCCGGCTTTTCCAGCGCGGTCTCAAGCGCCTCGAGTTCGGCCTGCAAGGCGCGGCCCGCGAAAGCCGGCATCTTGTGTGCGAGGCCTTCGGTCGAAGCATGCGCGCGGTGCGCCGCCGAGAAGGCGTCGTTCACATAGACATCGCCGTGCTTTGCGAGTGCTGCCACGAAATCCGGTTCGTTCTTTTCTTCGCCTTTGTGAAAGCGCGTGTTTTCGAGCACGAGAACTTGTCCCGCCTGCAAAATCGAAACCGCTTTCTCGGCGTCAGGACCGATGCAGTCGGGCGCGAACAGCACCATCTTGCCGAGCGCTTCCGAGAGCACGTTGACGAGCGGCTCCAGCGACTGGGATTTATCTGCACCCTTCGGCCGTCCGAAATGCGAGAGCAGGATTACTTTCGCGCCTTTATCGGAGAGTTCGCGGATCGTGGGGATCACGCGCGCGATCCGCGTGAAATCGCTGACGAGGCCGTTCTCCATCGGCACGTTGAGATCGACGCGAACAAGTATGCGCTTGTTCGCGACATCGGCCTGATCGAGGGTTTTGAAGGAGGGCATCACACAAACACAAGGCTAGAAAGAAAAACGGGACTCACTTCTGTGAGTCCCGCTTGGACCAAAGGTAGAGCGAGATGACGAGCATCACGCTGAAAAAAGCGAGGCCGGCGTAACCGATGATCTGGTCGATTGGCATGGCTCAGCCCAGCTTGCCCATGGCGACCGCTGTGTCGGCCATGCGGTTCGAGAAGCCCCATTCGTTGTCGTACCAGGAGAGGACGCGCACGAGCGTGCCGTCCATCACCTTGGTCTGGTCGAGATGGAAGATCGACGAATGCGGGTCATGGTTGAAGTCGATCGAGACGTTGGGCTGGTCGGTGAAACCGAGGATGCCCTTCAGCTGCTGCGAAGCGGCGCGCTTCACGGCCTCGTTGATCTCTTCCTTGCTGGTCTGCTTCTTCGCCACGAACTTGAAGTCGACCACCGAAACATTCGGCGTCGGCACGCGGATCGAAACGCCATCCAGCTTGCCGTTCAGTTCCGGCAGTACGAGGCCGACCGCTTTCGCGGCACCCGTCGAGGTCGGGATCATCGAAAGTGCGGCTGCGCGCGCGCGATAGAGATCCTTGTGCATGGTGTCGAGCGTGGGCTGGTCGCCGGTATAGGCATGGATCGTGGTCATGAAGCCTTTTTCGATGCCGATGGCGTCGTTCAAGACCTTCGCGACCGGCGCAAGACAGTTCGTCGTGCAGGAGGCGTTCGAGACGATCTTGTGCTCGGGCGTGAGCTTGTCGTGGTTCACGCCGTAGACGACGGTGAGGTCGGCATTATCGGCGGGCGCGGATACCAGCACGCGCTTCGCGCCTGCGGTCAGATGCGCCGACGCCTTGTCCTTCGACGTGAAGATGCCGGTGCATTCGAGCGCGATCTCGACGCCGAGGTCCTTGTGCGGGAGCTTGGAAGGGTCGCGCTCGGCCGTGACCTTGATCGGGCCGAAGCCTACGTCGATGGTGTCGCCAGAGACTTTCACGTCGCCGTTGAAGCGGCCGTGCACGCTGTCGAAGCGGAACAGATGCGCGTTGGTCTCGACCGGGCCGAGGTCGTTGATCGCGACGACCTGAATATCCTTGCGGCCGTTCTCCGCGATGGCGCGCAAAACATTCCGGCCGATGCGCCCGAAGCCGTTGATTGCAACCCGTACAGCCATTTTCGATACGTCCTCGTTAGTTCGCGGCGCTTTTCTTCGCTGCCGCTTGCGAGGGCAACGTATTCGTTGCCGCTTCCACGATCGCTTCCGCGGTGATGCCGAAGCGCTTGTAAAGGTCTTTATAAGGCGCGCTCGCGCCGAAGCCGGTCATGCCGACGAACTTGCCATCGGAGCCGACGATCTCGTCCCAGCCCATGCGGATCGCAGCTTCGCACGCGATCTTGACGGGGGCCGTGCCGATCACGCGCTCGCGCACGCTTTCGGGCTGGTCGAAGAAGAGGTCCATGCAGGGCACGGAGACGACGCGCGTCGGCACGCCGTTCTTCTCTAACTGCTTCTGCGCTTCGACGCAGAGCGAAACTTCGGAGCCCGACGCGAACAACGAGACCTTTGCGTCGCCGCTCGCAGGCGAAATCTCGTAGGCGCCCTGCTTGCAGAGATTGCCCTTCTCGTTCTTCAGGCGAAGCGCCGGCAGGTTCTGGCGGGTCAGCGCAAGCACGCTCGGCGCCTGATCGAGGCGAAGGGCTGCGTCCCAGCATTCCGCGGTCTCGACCTGATCGGCCGGACGGAAGACGTACAAATTCGGGATCGTGCGGAGTGCCGCCAGATGCTCGACCGGCTGATGGGTCGGGCCGTCTTCGCCGACGCCGATGGAGTCGTGCGTCATGACGTGGATGACCCGCGTGCCCATGAGCGCCGCGAGACGCAGCGAAGGACGGCAATAGTCGGCGAACACGAGGAAGGTGCCCGAGAAAGGAATGATGCCGCCGTGCAGCGCCATGCCGTTCATGGCGGCGGCCATGCCGTGCTCACGGATGCCCCAATGAATAAAGTGACCGGCGAAGTTCTCCGCCGACACCGCCTTCATCGCCTTGGTGCGCGTGTTGTTCGAGCCGGTGAGGTCGGCGGAGCCGCCGATCATTTCCGGCGCGACCGCGCAGATCGCCTCGAGCACGTTCTCGGACGCCTTGCGGGTCGCGATTTCGGGCTTCTCGGCGACGGCTTTTTCTTTCAGCGCTTCGATGGCGGCGCCGAGACCGTTCGGCAGCTTGCCGTGCAGGCGGCGCTCGAACTCGGCTTTCTTCGCCGAGGCATCGAGGCGCTGCTTCCATGCTGCGCGAAGGTCGGCGGCTCTCGCGCCGGCCTTGCGCCAGGTATCGAGAATGTCCGCCGGAATTTCGAACGGCGGAAAATTCCAGTTGAGGTTCTTGCGCGCGCCTTCGATTTCAGCCGCGCCGAGCGGGGAGCCGTGCGCGCCCGCGGTGTCTACCTTGGTCGGCGCGCCGTAACCGATCCGCGTCTTGCAGGCGATCAGCGTGGGGCGGTCGGATTTCTGCGCATCCTTGATCGCGTTCTCGATTGCAACCGGGTCGTGGCCATCGATGCGCACACCGTTCCAGCCGGAAGCCTTGAAGCGCGCGACCTGATCGGTGGAATCCGAAAGCGAAATCTTGCCGTCGATCGAAATGCCGTTGTCGTCGAACAGCATGATCAGCTTCGAAAGCTTCAGGTGCCCCGCGAAGGCGAGCGCTTCCTGGCTGATGCCTTCCATGAGATCGCCGTCGGAGACGAGCGCATAGGTGAAGTGATCGACGAGATCGTTGCCGTATTCGGCGTTCAGCATGCGTTCGGCGAGCGCCATGCCGACTGCGTTCGCAATCCCCTGGCCGAGCGGGCCGGTCGTCGTCTCGATGCCGCGGGTGATGAAGTTTTCGGGGTGGCCCGGCGTTTTCGAATCGAGCTGACGGAAGCGCTTGATCTCTTCAATGGTCACGTCTTCGTGGCCGGTGAGATACAGCAATGCATAAAGAAGCATCGAGCCGTGGCCGGCCGAGAGCACGAAGCGGTCGCGATCCGGCCAGTCCGTCGCCTTTGGGTCGAATTTGAGAAATTTCGTGAAGAGAACGGTCGCGATGTCCGCGGTTCCCATCGGCAGTCCGGGATGCCCGGATTTCGCCGCTTCGACCGCGTCCATTGCGAGCGCGCGAATGGCGTTCGCCAAACGGTCGTGCTGCTCGCGGCTCATATGCGGTGTCTCACCCAAAGTTCCCGGGGGAAATGTGGCGATGCCATAGCACCCCAACCCCTTGTGTCAAAGTCGCGACGCGCGGTTGACGTGGGGATAAAGGCCCCCCTTAACTGCCTGCGAGCGATCTCAACAAGTCCCGGCAAATGCGGCAGGCAGCGGAACCATCGGCGGTGCTGGAAAAGGCGCGCAGGCGCATCGCGGCGGCGCTCGACCTGCTCGAGGCTGCGATCAATCGCCGCCGCGAGAACGACCGCCAGCGTGGCGAACTGGAAGCCCAGATCCAGGCGTTCGGGGCCGACCGTTCGCGGCTCGCAGGCGAGCTGGATCACGCGCGGGCAAGCATCTCCTCGCTCGAGGCCACGAACCGCGAAGTTGCGCAGCGGCTCGATCAGGCGGTGGATACGATCCGCGCCGTACTGGATTCGCAGGAGCGCTGAGATGGCCGAGGTTTCCGTCACCATCAACGGCCGCGTTTACCGCATGGCCTGCGACCCCGGGCAGGAAGATCATCTCGCGCGGCTCGGGCGCGAACTGGACCAGAGAATTGGCCAGCTTCGCGAATCCTTCGGCGAGATCGGCGATACGCGCCTCGCCGTCATGGCCGCGATCATGGTCGCCGACGAACTCGCGGAACTGAAGCGGCGGCTCAGGTCCGCCGATCAGGAAGTCCAGTCGCTGAAAGACGCAAGAGAACGTGCGGCCCAGCGCAACGAAGCGGGCGAGCACGCCATCGCGGAAATTCTCGAAAGCACCGCCGAGCGCATCGAGCGCCTCGCACAGAGCCTGAACAGCGGCCCGAACGGCAGCGTTGCGCTCGGTTAAGCGCTCCGAAAGTCAAGACTGGCAATCCGGCGTAGTTCTACCTAGGTTGGCAATCGCGGTGCTGCGGGATGCGACGGAGAAGTATTCCCGGGGCCTTATCGATCTCAACGGGAGCTGTCCCTGGTCTGGACCGTGGTCCTAGCTACATGGCGCCCACCTACTTCGTAGGTTTCCCGGGATCGAATCTCTGACGGTCACTGCGGCCCGCACTTGAATTTGTCATGCCAGTATCAGTCGCTGAACAGAAACGCGCTTTGCGCAAAGAAATGACGGCAAAGCGCGATGCGCTTTCGCCGATCTTCCGCAAGCAGATGTCCGAAAAGGTCGCGGCCTGCGATCTGCCGTTCGACGTGCCCGAGGGCGCTATCGTGTCAGGCTGGTTCGCGATGGGAACCGAGCTCAATCCCTATCCGCTGATGAAGCGGCTTTCGGAAGAACACGGCTGCAAGCTCGCGCTGCCCGCGATCGCGGACGGCAAGCTCATCTTCCGCGCGTGGGAGCCGGGCATGCCGTTGAAGCGCGTCGGCTTCGGCCTGTCCGAACCTGGTCTGGAATCGCCGGAAGTCGATCCCGATATTCTGTTCGTGCCGATGCTCGCGTTCGATCTCGACGGATACCGCATCGGTTACGGCAAGGCCTATTACGACGGCGGTCTTTCGCGGCTACGCGCGAAGAAGAAAATCGTCGCCGCCGGGCTCGCCTATGAAGAACAATGCGTCGAGCATGTTCCGGTGGAGCCGCACGACCAGCGTCTCGATTATGTGATAACGGAAGAGGGCGTGCGTTTCTCCGCCGGTAGCGACTGATGCGAATACTTTTTCTCGGAGACATTGTCGGGCGTTCGGGCCGGGTCGCGGTGGTCGATCTCCTGCCGTCGCTGATCGAAGACTGGAAACTCGATTTCGTCGGCATCAACGGCGAGAACTCCGCCGGCGGCTTCGGCATCACGGAAGCGATCTATAACGAACTGGTCGATACCGGCGCGGACGCGATCACGCTCGGCAATCATTCGTGGGATCAGCGCGAGGCGCTGGTCTTCATCGAGCGCGCGCCGAAGCTCATCCGTCCGCTCAACTATCCCAAGGGCACGCCGGGCCGGGGTGCCGCCATGCTGGAAGCGAAGAACGGCAAGCGCGTGCTCGTCATTAATGCGATGGGCCGCGTCTTCATGGAGCAGCTCGACGATCCCTTCGCCGCGATCGAGCGGGAACTGGAAGCCTGCAAATTGCGCGAGCACGCCGACGCGATCATCGTGGATTTTCACGCCGAGGCGACCAGCGAGAAGCAGGCGCTCGGCTATATTCTCGACGGGCGCATTTCGTTGCAGGTCGGCACGCACACGCATGCGCCGACTTCCGATCATCGCATTCTTCCGGGCGGTACGGCTTTCGTCTCAGACATCGGCATGTGCGGCGACTATGAAAGCGTGCTCGGCATGAATAAAGACGAGCCGATCCGTCGCTTCCAGACCAAGATTCCCTCGGGCCGTTTCGAGCCTGCGACCGGAGAGGCCACGGTTTCGGGTCTTGCGGTCGAGACCGACGACGCAACGGGCCTTGCCGTAAAAATCGCGCAGGTGCGCATCGGCGGCGTATTGGAAGTGGCGCGGCCGGGGTTCTGGTGAGTTTTCTTCTCCCCGCGAGAGCGGGGAGAAGGTGGCGAGCATCTGAAAGATGCGAGCCGGATGAGGGGCTATGCACTGCCCCTCACCCGATTGCTCGCTATCGCTTGCAATCACCCTCTCCCCGTAAACGGGGAGAGGGTTTGATCCGGTGACGCTTCCCTTCGCGAATCCGCTTGCTATAACGCCCGCGCAATCCGATCGGGACTTCTCTCATGGCCGGCCATTCGCAATTCAAGAATATCATGCACCGGAAGGGACGGCAGGACGCCGCCCGCTCCAAGCTGTTCGGCAAGCTCGCCCGCGAAATCACGGTTTCCGCGAAGATGGGCCTGCCGGACCCGGCCATGAACGCGCGCCTCCGCGCCGCCATCATCGCGGCCCGCGCGGAGAACATGCCGAAAGACAACATCGAGCGCGCGATCAAGAAGGCATCGGGCAGCGACGGCGAGAACTTCGAAAGCGTCCGCTACGAAGGCTACGGGCCGGGCGGTGTCGCCCTCATCATCGAGACGCTGACCGACAACCGCACGCGAACCGTGGGCGAAATCCGCTCGTACTTTACGAAGAGCGGCGGCGCGCTCGGCGAAAGCGGCTCGGTGGCGTTCATGTTCAACCACGTGGGCGTGATCGAATACGACGCCGCGAAAGCGGACGCCGACACCATGCTGGAGGCGGGGATCGACGCAGGCGCCGACGATGTGATTTCGGGCGATGCGGGCCATGAAGTCATCACGAGCGTCGAATCGTTGAACGAAGTGCAGAAGGCGCTGGAAGCGAAATTCGGCGAACCGAGAAAGGGCGGGCTGACCTGGCGCCCGCAGAACACGGTCGCGGTCGACGACGAAACCGGCGAGAAGCTGATGAAGCTCGTCGAGAATCTCGAAGAGAATGACGACGTGCAGAACGTCTACGGCAATTTCGAAATCTCGGAATCGCTGATGGCGAAGCTGTCGGCGTGAGCATTTCTCCGCGCGCGCTCGGCTATCTCGCAATCATTTCCGCGGTGACGATCTGGGGCGCGTGGGTCGCGCTCACGCGCTATGCGGTGATCGGTTCGCTGACGCCTGCCTCTGTTACGCTTCTGCGCGTTGGCATCCCGGCGCTTCTGCTTGCGCCCGTGCTGTTTCGCATCGGCCTATGGCCGAAGGGCAGGACGGTTCCGTTTCTCTTCTGTCTGCTCGGCGCGGGAGCGCCGTTCCTGCTCATCATCGGCAACGGCATGCGCTATGCGCCGACCGCCGACGTGGGGCCGCTGGTGCCGGGCACGATGCCGCTGATCGTAGCGCTGCTTTCCGTCGTCATCTTCAAGGAGAAGCTCGGCTGGGCTCGCGCAACTGGCTTCGCGCTTTGTCTCGCGGGCGTGCTGACGATTGCCGGAAGAAGCATCGTGAACGCGAGCGGCGATACTTCGTTCGGCCACATGCTCCTGATCACGGCTGCGTTCTGCTGGGCTTGCTACACCGTCGCGTTCCGTCACGTCGGCGTGACGGCGATCGAAATGGCGGCGCTGGTCAGCTTCTGGTCTGCAATCGCGATCTTGCCGTTCGGCATTCCGCCGCTGATCGAGGCGTTCGACAAAGGTGCACACGGTGACATCGTCGTACAGGCGCTTATTCAAGGTATCGGCTCGGGCCTCGTCGCGCTCGTGCTTTACAATATCGGCATAGCCCGCCTCGGCGCTTCGCGTGCGGCGGCTTTCGTCGCGCTCGTGCCCGCGCTTGCAACGGTGATTGCGATTCCGCTTCTGAAGGAAATTCCGGATGCCGCCTCGATCTTCGGCGTGGTCACGACCGGCGCAGGCGTGCTGCTCGCAAGCGGCGTACTCAACGATTGGTTATCGAAGAAACCTGTCGAATAGCGGCAAGCTCGAGATCGCGGCGAACAGAATGATGACATAGGCCGCGTTGCGATAGTTCCGGTCTGACACGAAGATGAAAGCCATCGAGCCGCCCGCCATCCCGGAAAGAAACGGCACGAACATCAGAAGTCCGAACCAGACCACTTCGTTCGTGAGCAGCCCGCTCCATCCATAGACGACGATCGAAAACAGATCGAACAGCGCGAAATAAGCGATCAGGTTCGCGCGCACGGCCGCCGCCGAAATCGCGCCGCCGAGCCAGTAGATGATGACCGGAGGTCCGGGGATCTGCGTGGCGCCGCCGAGCACGCCGGAGATCGCGCCGACCGAAAGCGTGATCGGGAGTTTCGGCGCGCCGTGGTAGCGCCAGCCGGACGCGAGTAACGCAACAAAGACCACGATGATGACCGCGATCGCCCAGCGCATCGGCGTCGGGTCGACGTAAATCAGCGCCAGGGTGCCGAGCGGAATGGTGATCGCGGCGGCCGTCATCAGCGGCAGCGTTTCGCGCCAGCGCACATGCGGCAGCGCGGGCACGAGAAACGGCAGCGAGCAGATGAAGTCGATCAAGAGGATCGTGGTCACGGAAAAGCGGGGGCCGTAGAGCGCGCCGATCAGCGGCACATAGATCATGCCCGCACCGAAACCGGAGAAGCCGCGCACGAACCCCGACGCAAACGCGATCATCGCCGCCAGTGCGAGGCGGTCGTCGAAGAAGGGCGCAAGCGAAGCGGGGATAAGGGCGGACAAGCGGTGTGCCTTGGCTTTCGGGAAGCAGTAGCATGCAAGCTAGGCAGACTTCGATAGCGGGGTTATCCACGCAGAGATGACGCGCGCGAATCGCATAATCGGCATCGATCCCGGGCTCCGCCGCACCGGCTGGGGCGTGATCGAGTGCGAGGGTTCGAAGCTTTCCTTCGTCGCCTGCGGTTCGGTGAACGCGGACGAGCGGGGCGCCTTGAGCGACCGGCTCGCCTTCATCCACAAAGGCCTCGCCGGGGTGATCGAGCGCTACGCGCCGCACGAGGCGGCGGTGGAAGAGACCTTCGTGAATGCCGATCCGCGTGCGGCGCTGAAACTCGGGCAGGCGCGCGGGATCGCGCTCGTGGTGCCCGCGCAGGCGGGGCTGACGGTCGCCGAATACGCGCCGAACCTGATCAAGAAAACCGTGGTCGGTGCGGGCCGCGCCGAGAAGGCGCAGATCCGGCTCATGATCCGCGTCTTGATGCCGAAGGCCGATCCGCAGAGCGACGACGCGGCGGATGCTTTGGCTATCGCGATCTGCCACGCGCATCACCGGAGCAGCGTGGATATTCTCTCGCGGGTCGTGGGAGGAACCTAGATGATCGATTTCTTTTTCACCTCTCCCCGGCGGGGAGAGGTCGGCGAACGGAGTTCGCCGGGTGAGGGTGCTCTGAGCAAAAATTTCTTCACAGTGCCCCCTCACCCCAACCCTCTCCCCCAAGGGGAGAGGGAGAAAGAGTTTGCGGGATGATCGGCAAGCTCAGCGGCGTGATCGACACCTATGGCGACGACTTCGTCGTGATCGACGTGCATGGCGTCGGCTATGTCGTGCATTGTTCGGTTCGCACGCTGCAATCGCTTCCCCCGCAGGGCGAAGCCGCGACAATTTCGATTGAGACGCATGCGCGCGAGCAGGAGATCAAGCTGTTCGGCTTCACGAACGATCTGGAGCGCGAGTGGTTCAGGATTTTGCAGAGCGTGCAGGGCGTCGGCGCGAAAGTCGCGCTGGCGGTGCTGTCCACGCTCCGGCCTGCGGAACTCGCGAACGCGATTGCGCTCGGCGACAAGACCGCGGTCGCGCGCACGCAAGGTGTGGGACCTAAGCTTGCCGCGCGTATCGTGGCCGAGCTGAAAGATAAAGCGCCGGCATTCGCGACTGTCGACCCGTCGGTCGTCAAATTGCAGGGCGATCTTTCAGACAAACGCGCGCCGCAGCCGGTGGCCGATGCCGTTTCCGCGCTCGTGCATCTCGGCTACGGAGAAATCCAGGCGAGTGCCGCGGTCGCCGCCGCCGTGCGCGCATCGGGTGACGAGAACGCGCCGGTCGAGACGCTGATCCGGCTTGGGTTGAAGGAACTCGCAAGATGAAAATCTCGTCCTTCGAGACGCTCGCTTCACTCGCTCCTCAGGACGAGGTTCTTTTTTGTCCTCATCCTGAGGAGGCGCGTAGCGCCGTCTCGAAGGATGAGGATAGGATTTCGTCATGAACTCCCGTCTCGTGTCCGCAGAGCAGCGCGACGACGATCCGGCGGAAGCTTCGCTTCGCCCGCAAAAGCTTTCCGAATTCATCGGCCAGCAGCAGGCGCGTTCGAATTTGTCCGTCTTCATCGAGGCGGCCAGAACACGCAAGGAAGCGCTCGATCACGTGTTGCTCGTCGGCCCTCCGGGTCTCGGCAAGACGACGCTCGCGCAGATCGTGGCGCGCGAACTCGGCGTGAATTTCCGCGCGACGTCAGGTCCCGTGATCGCGAAGGCCGGCGACCTCGCGGCGCTGCTCACCAATCTCGAAGACCGCGATGTGCTATTCATCGACGAAATCCATCGCCTCAATCCGCACATCGAAGAAGTGCTCTATCCGGCGATGGAGGATTTTCAACTCGATCTCATCATCGGCGAGGGGCCTGCCGCACGCTCGGTGAAGATCGAGCTTGCGAAGTTCACGCTGGTTGGCGCCACCACGCGCTCGGGTCTGCTCACGACACCGCTGCGCGATCGTTTCGGAATCCCGGTTCGTCTTGGCTTTTATGAAGTCGATGAACTGGAAACCATCGTCGAGCGCGGTTCGCGGGTGCTTGGCATCGGCATCAACAAGGAAGGTGCCCGCGAGATTGCGAAACGCGCACGCGGAACGCCGCGTATCGCGGGGCGGCTGCTCAAGCGCGTCCGCGACTTCGCATCGGTCGACAAGGTTTCCACGATCGACGCGAAGGCCGCCGACCGCGCTCTCTCGCAGCTCGAAGTGGATGCCGCCGGGCTGGATGCGATGGACCGGCGTTATCTCCGCATCATCTCCGATCACTATGACGGCGGGCCGGTCGGAATCGAAACGATCTCGGCCGCACTCTCCGAGCCGCGCGATGCGCTCGAAGACATCATCGAACCGTTTCTCATTCAGCGCGGCTTCATCCAGCGCACGCCGCGCGGCCGCATGATGACCTCGCATGCCTATAAGCATCTCGGCCTCGTAGAGCCGAAGCGTGATGCATCGCAGATGCCGCTGTTCGATCAGGGCGAGGAATGAAATTGCCGTCTCTCGTCACCTCTCCCCGATGGGGAGAGGTCGGCGAGCAAAGCTCGCCGGGTGAGGGGGCTCTGCGTAAAATATTCTGCACAGTACCCCCTCACCCCAACCCTCTACCCGGAGGGGAGAGGGAGAAGGTTTCGCGATGAACATCAAGACCGAGAACAACTGGCCCGATCTCGCAGGGCGCATCGAAGGTGGCCGGCACGTCATGGCCGTGCGCGTCTATTACGAGGACACGGATTTTTCCGGCGTCGTCTATCACGCGAGCTATCTGCGCTTCATGGAGCGAGGCCGCACGGATTTTCTCCGCCTGCTCGGTGTCGATCATCGCGCACTGTTCGAGGAGGCGGGCAAGGAAGCGCCGGGTTTCGCCTTCGTCGTGCGCTCGATGAACATCGAGTACCTGAAGCCCGCGCATATGGACGACGTGCTCACGATCGTAACCTCGCCGGCGGAAACCGCGGGTGCGTCGCTCACGCTGAAGCAGGAAGTTTTCCGCGGCGAGACGCTGCTACTCGAAGCGATGGTGAAGGCCGCATTCGTGTCCGGCGGACGCGCCCGGCGCATTCCCGAGGCGCTGCGCAAGGCCATGTCGCCGGACGCCTTGTCTCGCTAACTACTTGTTAACCGTGTAAGCCCTTCTCTCTGGCGTGCGGTCCAGAGGGCCGCGCCCCAGTTTGGACAGATTCAGTGCCGTATTGACGGGATCAGGCGAGAGCGGGTGCAGGGCAAGCCGAATTGCCGTCCTCTGCGCATAAAAATCCGCACGCTTGAACCCAATCCCGAACGCGGCGCGAGACGCGATTGCGATCGCGAAACGCAGAGGACCTTTGATGGCCGATCTTCTTACCCAATTCCTGAGCGAAGTTTCGCTCTGGCTTTCTTTCGGACTGCCCGATTTTGTCGCGCAGGGGGCACCCACGGCTCCCGTCACGCAGGAGACGATCGGTGCGCCCGTGAACATCTCGCTCTGGGCGCTGTTCTGGCAGGCGCATCTCGTCGTGAAGGGCGTGATGATCGGGCTCTTGATCTCGTCGGTCTGGGTCTGGGCCATCGTGATCGACAAGACGATCCTTTACGCGCGTACGCGCCGCCAGATGGATCGCTTCGAACAGGCGTTCTGGTCGGGCGAGAGCCTTGAGGATTTGTATCGCAATCTTTCGGCGAAGCCCGCGCATGCGATGGCGGCACTCTTCGTCGCGGCGATGCGTGAGTGGAAGCGCACCTATGAAGGCGGCGGCAAGGCCATCGGCACGCTCACGCAGCGCATCGAGAAGGTGATGAACGTCACGATCACCCGCGAGGTGGACCGGCTCGAGCGCCGCCTGCTCGTGCTTGCCACCGTCGGTTCGGCAGGCCCCTTCATCGGCCTGTTCGGCACGGTCTGGGGCATCATGACGAGTTTCCAGTCGATTGCCGCTTCCAAAAACACGAGTCTCGCGGTGGTTGCGCCCGGTATCGCCGAGGCGCTGTTTGCCACCGCCATCGGTCTCGTCGCCGCCATACCGGCGACCATTTTCTATAACAAGTTCATTTCCGAGGTGAACCAGCTTGCGCAGCGCATGGATGGTTTTTCCGACGAGTTCTCCGCGATCCTGTCGCGGCAGGTTGACGAGAATTCCTGAGGTCTCGCGATGGGTATGAGCGGTGGTTCGGGAGCAGGCGAGCGGCGTTCGTCGCGCGTGCGCGGACGCGGGGTAAGCGCGGAAATCAACGTGACGCCGCTGGTCGACGTCATGCTCGTGCTCCTGATTATTTTCATGATCTCGGCGCCGTTGCTCACCGTCGGCGTGCCGATCGATCTGCCGCAGAGCCAGGCGAAATCGCTCGATCAGGAGCGGGAGCCGCTGACGCTGTCGGTCAACGATAAGGGTCAGGTGTTCCTGCAAAACACCGAGATCAAGATCGAGGAACTGGTCGACAAGCTGAAAGCGGTCGCGAAGCAGGGCACCGAGGAGCGCATTTATGTGCGCGGCGACAAGAAGGTCGACTACGGCACGGTGATGAAGGTGATGGGACGTTTGCAGGCCGCAGGCTACCGCAAGGTCGCGCTCGTCACCGAGATTGAAGGATCCTGACGGGATACATGCGACCCGGCTTCACGATCTCGACCGCATTTCACGCCGTCATTCTCGGCTGGGGGCTGATCCATTTCGCCTCCGTGAAGCCGGTCGAGGCGCCGCCGGCCGAGGCGCTGCCGATCGATCTCGTTTCGATTTCCGAATTGACGAAGTCGAAGCAGGGCAACCCTAAGCCCGAGAAACAGCCGCAGCCCGAGAAGCAGGTCGATAAGCAGGCCGAGCCGAAAGAGAAGGCCGATCCGAATCTCCCGGTGAAGAATAAGGACGTGAAGTCGACGCCTCCTCCGCCGCCCTCCGAGCAGGTAGAAAAAAAGAAGGAAGAGCCGAAGAAAGAGGATCAGGCCAAGCCGGATCCGAAGCTCGAGGAAGACGCCATCGCAAAGAAGCTCGCGGAGCAGAAGAAGGTCGAGAAGAAGAAGGAAACGCCGAAGAAGGTCGTGAAGGAAAAAGCGCCTCCGGTGAAAACCAAGCACGAGTTCGATCCCGACCGCATCGCCGAGCTGCTCGACCGCCGCGCGCCTTCGCGCAAACAGAATGCCGGCGAGCAGAAGTCGAATGCCGGCCTCGGCACGCCGAAGGGGCAGGATCAGACGCTTTCCATGAGCGAGCTCGATGCGTTCCGGCGGCAGGTCGAGAAGTGCTGGAACGTCCTGCCGGGTGCGGGCAATCTGGACCGGTCGCGCGTGGAACTTCGGATCACGCTGAATCCGGACGGTACGCTGGCTTCGTCGCCGCAGATTTACAAGGCCGCGACCGGGCCCAACGCGCAGGCGACATCGGAAAGCGCGGTTCGTGCAGTAATCACCTGCGGGCCGTATAAGATGTTCAGGCCCCAGACTTACGCCAGCTGGAAAGACATGATCGTCGGCTTCGAGCCGAATTCCGGCAGCTACTGATAAGGTTCGATTGAAGAGGACAGAACGCCGATGACGTTCGCATTTTCCCGTCGCAATCTTTTGCTTGGAGCCGGCAGCACGGCGGCGCTCGCGCTCGCTTTGCCGCGCCACACTTTCGCGCAGACCCGCATCGACATCACGCGCGGCACCGTGCAGCCGCTGCCGATCGCGATTACGGATTTCGTAGGCGAACAGGACGCCGGCCGCGGCATCACCGGCGTGATTACGAATAACCTGCGCCGCTCGGGCCTGTTCGCGCCGGTCGATCAGGCTGCGTTCATCGAGCGCGTCACCAATATCGACGTGTCGCCGCGATTTCAGGACTGGCGCGTCATCAACGCGCAGACGCTCGTCACCGGCCGCGTGCAGCGGCAGGGCGACGGCCGCTTTCAGGTCGCGTTCCGGCTCTGGGACATTTCCGCCGGGCAGTATCTGATCGGCCAGCAGTTCCTGACGCAGCCGGAAAACTGGCGGCGCATCGCGCACATCATTTCCGATCTCATCTATCAGCGGCTGACCGGCGAGAAGGGCTATTTCGATACGCGGATCGTTTTCATCGACGAGACCGGCCCGAAAGACAAACGCAACAAGCGCCTCGCGATCATGGATCAGGACGGCGCGAACGTGCGCTATCTCACGCGCGGCGACGAGCTTGTGCTGACGCCGCGCTTCAGCCCGACCAATCAGGACGTCACGTATATGTCCTATGGCCGCGGCGACCAGTCGCCGCGCGTCATGCTGATGAATATCGAAAGCGGACAGCGCGAAGTGGTCGGCGATTTTCCGAACATGGCGTTCAGCCCGCGCTTCTCGCCGACCGGACAGGGCGTCATCATGAGCCTGCAAGAGCAGGGCGCTTCCAACATCTTCACGATGGATCTGCGCACCAAGCGGCTCGCGCGCCTCACCTCGACGCAGGCGATCAACACCGCGCCCTCTTATTCGCCGGACGGGCAGCAGGTCGTGTTCGAATCCGATCGCGGCGGCTCGCAGCAGCTTTATGTGATGAGCGCCGACGGTTCGAACCAGCGCCGCATCTCGCCGCCGGACGGCGGCCGCTACTCCACGCCGGTCTGGTCGCCGCGCGGCGACGTGATCGCGTTCACGAAGCAGGGCGGCGGCTCGTTCTCCATCGGCGTCATGCGTACCGACGGCTCGGGTGAGCGCATTCTCACCGAAGGCTTCCACAACGAGGGACCGACCTGGTCTCCGAACGGACGCGTGCTGATGTTCTTCCGCGATCCGGGCGGCAATGCCGGGCCGAAGCTCTTTACGGTCGATCTCACCGGCTACAACGAGTTGCAGGTCCCGACGCCGGCTTATGCGTCCGATCCCGCGTGGTCGCCGCCGCTGTCGTGAGATTTGGCCGCTCAACGGCGACTTGAAGCGGTTCCCGTTAACCCCGCGCTAACCATGCGCTGCGGAATCGGCCCGAAAATTCCCTGTTTGCGCGCCCTCACCGTGCCGCAAAGATTTCGTCAAGGTTGATGGAATATTCGAAATTTGAGGGGTTTTCGGCCGGTCAGGGCTGTTCGACCGGCCTTTGTGGGAATTTGAGGAGTAATCGGTATGACGGGTGTGATGCGGCTCGTTCGCGGCGTGCGCTTTGCCTCGCTCTTTGCGTTGATGCTTGCGGTTGCGGCCTGTTCGACGAACCAGAACGCGACCGACACGAACAATCCGAATGCGTCGGCGCCTCCGGGCAGCGCGCAGGATTTCGTCGTGAACGTCGGCGACCGCGTGTTCTTCGAGAGCGACCAGTCCGATCTCACGCCGCAGGCGCGCGCAACCCTCGACAAGCAGGTGCAGTGGTTGCAGCAGTACGCGCAGTACAATTTCACGGTCGAAGGTCACGCCGACGAACGCGGTACGCGCGAATACAATATCGCGCTCGGGGCACGCCGCGCACAGACCGTGCGCGATTATCTGGTGTCGCGCGGTATCCCCGCGCAGCGGATGCGCACGATCTCCTACGGCAAGGAGCGTCCGGTTGCAGTCTGTAACGACATCTCGTGCTGGTCGCAGAACCGCCGCGCCGTCACCGTGCTGAATAGCGCTCCGGGATCCTAAGCACCGCTCATTTCCCGATCGGGAAATCTAAGATCTGTCAAAGTCCGCCCTCGCGCATAAGCCCGATGGCGGACTTTTCGTATTTTATGCCGCCGATCTCTGCCGAGCCCCGTATCGGGAGCGTGCAGGCTTTCCCTTTCCGGGATTGGCCCTAAATTGGGCCAAAACGGGTTCCAACGCTTGGCCATGATGATGGTACGCACGCTTTTCCCGCTCGCACTTGTCGCTGCGATTTTCGTTGCGATTTTCCCGGCACAGCCGGCGCAGGCCCAGTTTCCATTCGGCAGCCGGCAGCAGCCGCAGCAGGAAGTGCCGGGCGAAAGCGATCTCTCGATCAGGGTCGGGCGTCTCGAGGCGCAGCTTCGGGAGCTTACCGGCCAGATCGAGCAGTTGCAGTATCAGAACCAGCAATTGCAGCAGCAGCTTCAGGCATTGCAGGGCGGCGCTGCGCCCGCGCAGCAGAAGTCCGTGCAGCGGCCGCAGCAGCAATCGGCGGCGCCGCCTTTGCAGCAACAGCAGATGCCTCCGCCGGCGCAACAACAACTGCCGCCCCAATCCGGTGATGCGTTCGATCCGAACAAGAATCCGAATGCGCCCGGCAGCCCGCGCAACCTCGGGCAGCCTCCGCAGAAGCAGCAGGGACCGCAGGGGCCGCTGGTGCTTTCGCCGAACCAGAATCAAAATACCGATCTGCCGCCGCCGCAACAGCAGCAACAGCAGCAGCAACAACAGGCTCCCGCGCCGGTGCAGCAACAGCAGGCCGTGCTGCCGCCGTCGAACAGCCCGAAGGACGCCTACGACCTCGCCTACGGCTATATTCTGCGGCGCGACTATGCGCTCGCCGAACAGTCGTTCCGCGCCTTCCTCGATCAGCATGCGGACGACCGCAACGCGCCGGTTGCAACCTACTGGCTCGGCGAAAGTCTCTTTCAGCAGAAGAAGTACAGCGACGCGGCGAACGTGTTTCTGGAAATCTACAAGCAGTATCCGCAAAGCCAGCGCGCGCCGGATTCGCTCCTGCGGCTCGGGCAGTCGCTCGCGCAGCTCGGCAACAAGGAAGGCGCTTGCGGTTCGCTCGGCGCAGTGGTTTCCAAGTATCCGAAGGCGTCGGCCAACCTGAAGAAGAGCGCTGCGGATGAGCAAAAAAGGCTCGGCTGCTGACAAATCCCCGGTCGCGGAGAGCGAACTCCCCGCGCTGTTCGAGCCGTTCGCAAATTCGAAAAAAACATTGCTTGCCGTTTCCGGCGGGCCCGACTCGACCGCGCTGCTCGTGCTCGCGGCGAAGTGGCGTGAAAGGCAGGGCCGCGGCCCGGAACTGATCGCGGCGACGATCGATCACAAGCTTCGCGCCGCCTCGAAGGCGGAAGCGAAAGCGGTTGCGAAGCTCGCAGCATCGCTCGGCATTGCGCATCGCATCCTCGAATGGAAGGGCAAGAAGCCGGTCACGGGAGTGCAGGAGGCCGCGCGCGAAGCGCGCTTTGCGATGTTCTCGAAACTCGCAAAAGAAGTCGGTGCCGATCAGTTGATGACCGCGCATACGCGCGACGATCAGGCCGAGACGGTTTTGCATCGCATGGGCCGCGGCTCTGGCATCGGCGGTCTCGCCGGCATCCGGCGCACGCATGTTCGTGACGGGCTCAGGCTCGCGCGGCCGTTTCTCGATCTGCCGAAGGCGCGGCTGGTCGCGACCTTGAAGAAGCTGCGCATTCCGTTTGCGACCGATCCCACGAACAAGGACGCGAAATATCTTCGTGCGCGGCTCAGGAAGCTCGCGCCGCTGCTCGCGGAGGAAGGCATCGATGCCGCCAATCTCGCGCTGATGGCGAAGCGCCTCGGGCGGGCGAATGCGGCGCTCAATCGTCTTGCCGACGAAGCCGCCTTTGCCTTGCGCGCCGGCAGCGAGGCGGGCCGCGCCTTCGAGGCGCGGGGCTTCTTCCTGATGCCGGAGGAACTTTCGATCCGGATGCTGCGTGACGCGGTCGATGCCGAAGGCATCGAGGGGCCTGCCGAGCTTGCGAAAGTGGAGGCGCTTTATAACGCTCTCGTGCGCGCGCATCTCGGCGGTGAGGAACTGCGCCGGACGCTTGCGGGCGCGCTCGTTTCGCTTACGGAAACAGCACTCGTTGTCGCAGCCGCGCCGCGGCGGAAATCGGCCTCCGGCGAGGTCAAAAGAGCGCGAACGGCCTGAATTCATGCGCCGTTTCAGCCCCTTTCGGCTTGCCGTTCCCTTGGCAAGGCAGGGGGTGACGCCTACATTCGAACGTAAACCGGCTTTAATTCGCCTCGGCTAGGCTTACGCCAAGGATTTCAGGCCTTCGGGCCCCCGCGAAAGGTCTTCAATGAACGCCAACCTGCGGAATTTCGCCCTCTGGGTGATCATCGTCCTCTTGCTGCTCGCGCTGTTCTCTCTGTTCCAGAACCCGACGCAGCGGCAGGCGACGAACGACATCTCCTTCTCGCAGCTCCTCACGGAAGTCGATGCGGGCAAGGTGAAGGACGTCGTCATTCAGGGCCACGAGATCACCGGCACCTTCACGGACGGCCGCGCGTTCCAGACCTACGCGCCGAACGATCCGTCGCTGATCTCGCGCCTCTACGGCAAGAATGTCGCAATCACCGCGAAGCCGCAGGGCGAGCAGTTGCCGTGGTTCGTGTCGCTCCTGATTTCGTGGCTGCCGTTCATCGCGCTGATCGGCGTGTGGATTTTCCTGTCGCGCCAGATGCAGGGCGCGGGCGGCAAGGCGATGGGCTTCGGCAAGTCGCGCGCCAAGATGCTCACCGAAGCGCATGGCCGCGTCACCTTCGAAGACGTCGCCGGCGTGGATGAAGCGAAGTCCGATCTCGAAGAGATCGTCGAATTCCTGCGCGACCCGGGCAAGTTCCAGCGTCTCGGCGGACGCATTCCGCGCGGCGTGTTGCTCGTCGGCCCTCCGGGCACGGGTAAAACGCTGATCGCGCGTGCCGTCGCGGGCGAAGCGAACGTGCCGTTCTTCACGATCTCGGGCTCCGACTTCGTCGAAATGTTCGTGGGCGTCGGTGCCAGCCGCGTGCGCGACATGTTCGAGCAGGCGAAGAAGAACGCGCCCTGCATCATCTTCATCGACGAAATCGACGCGGTCGGCCGCCATCGCGGCGCGGGCCTCGGCGGCGGCAACGACGAGCGCGAGCAGACGCTGAACCAGTTGCTGGTCGAGATGGACGGCTTCGAGGCGAACGAAGGCATTATCCTGATCGCCGCAACCAACCGTCCCGATGTGCTCGATCCGGCGCTCCTGCGTCCGGGCCGCTTCGACCGCCAGGTCGTGGTGCCGAACCCGGACGTCACCGGCCGCGAGCAGATCCTCAAAGTTCACGTGAAGAAGGTGCCGATCGCGCCGGACGTGAACCTGAAGACGGTTGCGCGCGGCACGCCCGGTTTCTCGGGCGCGGATCTCGCGAACCTCGTCAACGAAGCAGCCCTGATGGCCGCGCGCCGCAGCAAGCGCATGGTGACGCAGAGCGAATTCGAAGATGCCAAAGACAAGGTGATGATGGGCGCGGAACGCCGCTCGCTCGTCATGACCGAAGAAGAAAAATTGCTCACGGCCTATCATGAAGGCGGTCACGCGCTGGTCGCGCTCAGCGTGAAAGCGACCGATCCGGTTCACAAGGCGACCGTGATTCCGCGCGGCCGCGCGCTCGGCATGGTCATGCAGTTGCCGGAGCGCGACAAGCTTTCCATGTCCTACGAGCAGATGACTTCGCGTCTTGCGATCATGATGGGTGGCCGTGTCGCCGAGGAAATGATCTTCGGCCACGACAAGGTGACCTCCGGTGCGCAGTCCGACATCGAGCAGGCGACCCGCCTTGCGCGCATGATGGTGACGCGCTGGGGCTTCTCGAAGGAACTCGGCACCGTTGCGTACGGCGAGAACCAGGAAGAAGTATTCCTCGGTCACTCGGTCTCGCGTACGCAGAACATTTCGGAGGCGACCGCGCAGAAGATCGATTCGGAAGTGCGCCGTCTGGTCGAAGAAGGCCACGTCGAAGCGACCAAGATTCTGGCCGAGAAGCGCGATCAGCTCGAAATCCTTGCCAAGGGTCTCATCGAATACGAGACGCTCTCCGGCGACGAGATCAAGGATTTGCTGACAGGCAAGCCGCCTGTGCGCGGCGAAGCCGCCGAAGCGCCTGCGCCGCGCTCGACTGCCGTGCCCAAGGGCAACCGTCCGCGCCCGGGTTCTGCTCCCGGTCCGATGGAGCCGCAGCCGCAGAGCTGATCTTTCGCGAATGAAACGAAGCGCCCGCCAAATCGGCGGGCGTTTTGCTTTCAGGGTTCGCAGGCCGAGGCGGCGCTCGCATTCAATCTGAACATGCGGTCGTCCTCGCCGAGATTCGCGCCGAAGAAATCGCTCAGCTTGCCCGCGCGGTCGCGGATCATGAGCGCGGTGTCGCCCGCGCGGGTCACGTAGAAATCTTTCGCCGTGTCGTGCTCTGCCTTCACCGGGCAGGTATAGGCATAGCGATCCGGGTAGCATTTCGCGGTTTGCGTGAATTTCCTGCCGTCTCTGGTTTCGATCCGGAAGGCGAGATCGTAGCCCGGCGCGTCCTTGTGAACGTCCTTGCCGCCCGCCGCCTTCAGCACAGCGATCCTGCGAACGGTCTGACGCGGATTCTTCTTCAGGTGCGCGTCGTCGTAGCTGCGCGAGTAGCAGACGGCTTCATTCTTTTCGAAGCGCACGCGCAAGGGCGATCCCATTTTGGCGAAAGACGGCTTTACGGCATCGCGCAGCGCCACGCATTGTGTGAGCGGCAGCGGCTCGAGCCGGAAGACTTTATCGTCGGCGCCGGGGGAGAAGAACACCGGGTTTTCCGATTCCTCGTCCGATGCGCCGCAGCCGCCGACAAGAACGAAGCCGTTGTTGGTCAGAAGCAGGCTTTGCTGGCGCGGTTGCAGATCGAACGAGCCGCCGTCGCAGTCGATGCCGCACCGCGTGACATGTCCGTCCGCGGATCTGTTGCAGTTCAGCGTATTCCAGAAAACGCCCTTGCGGTTCTTGAAGCGCACATAGGCGTTGACGTTCACGCTGCTTTCGCCGTCGTTTTTGAGCAACTCCTCGCGCGTCTGCGGCTCGTCTTCCGTGTTCTGGTCGGGATCGAGATCGCGGAAAATGTGCAGCGAAGTGACGGTTTGGCCAGGGCGAAGCTTCAGGTGTGTTTCGCCATAGACGCGGCCGAAGCATGCTTCCTTGCCGATCGGGAAATGGGACGGCAGCGGCCGCTTGCTTTCCTGCGTGTGAGCGGACGACGCGAATGCAAGCAGGGCGCTCACGAGGAATACCGTTCTCTGAAGCGGCATGATGCTCCTGCCTTTGCCGTGACGATTTCGAATCGTAGCCGATTTGGCGGCGCTCGCCACCGGTGACAATCGAATTTGTCTGCGGGCGCGTCTGCTATACACTAGCCGAAAGGCATTCATGCCGGAATGCAAACGCAATTTACAAGTGCAATTGGAGTGACGGTGGCGGGAGAACTGACCGAGAATGAGTGGCGCCGCGCGACCGGCTATCCGTATCGTCTGTACGATTGCGATTTCGTGTTCGAATCGGGCGATAAGGAGACGGATAGCAAGACGGAATTGCTGCGCGACGCGAAAATCACGGGTTGCGAGATCAGCGGCCACGAAGATGGCGTGACGTTCTACAACATCACGTTGCAGTTTCGCGACGGCAAAGGACATGCGCAAGAAAGAAGTTTTGCGCATGTCTGTCCGGTGGCGGCGTCGGGTTCGAATGCTTCCGCCGAGCAGCTCAAGCGGAAATTCTCGAAGTCTCCCGGCGTGAAGATCGCGACGCTCTTGTGCGATCTCGAAGGTGTCGTGCCCGTATTCGCCGCGCATTTCGCGCATTATGGCTCGATCCCGGCAAGCCTCGTCAGTCATGCGGGCGCCGTTTCCAGCCTGTTCGTCAATCTGCTCACGCCGGCTGCGATGAAGATCATGCATCTGACGGAAAACCTCGGCGAGCGATACCGCTTCGAGGCGCTGCCCAAGGGCGCATGCCGCCGGCCGGGACTGGAGAGCGTGCAGCTCCGCTACTATTCGAGCGTGATCGGGCCGCTGCGGAGCGCCGCCAATACGCCGATCGTGCTTTCCGATTTCAAGGTCACGAATTGCAACTGGCCCTGGTGCGGCGAGCTCGAGCTGATGGAGCGCGTGTTCGCGAAGCTGTTTCCGCGCGTGCCGCTGCGGCAGGTGCTGACGAGTATCGTGCGCGACGAAAGCGAAAGGGAGCGGGCAGCGGCAGAACTGAAGGCGATACGCATCGATCTCCCGGCCAGGCGCGCCGCCGAGTTTTTCGTGAACCCCACCAACAACCGCGATGACAGCAACGGGCGCTATCTGGTCAGGATGTCCAAGGCCGCGGCCCGGCGTTCCTTCGGGAGAAAAGCGCCGTACATGGTGGTGGTCAGTCACCGCCATCACGCGATCGACGGCGTCGAAATATCGTGCATCGGCTGGCTGACGATCGGCCTTGAGGATTCTTCGCTTGCCGGAGAACAGAATGTCGAGCTCGATCAGTCGATCCGGCAGGCGCTGGGACTGGACTATTACACCTTCAGGTCGGCGAAGGTGTCGGTTGTCCCGTTGCAGAAAGCGAACCGCTGGCGGGACAGGCTCTCGCAACTGATCGGCAGGCGGCTCGTGTATTGCCGGCCGCGCGTTCTGCAATACAGCGATATCGAAAAGCGTGTTGTCCGCACGCCGGCAGAAGCGCTCGACCTGCTCGGCATCAAGGCCGGCGACAGCGCGAACCTGATGGGGGTCGAGAAGCTCGAGAACGGAGATTTCCAGCTGACGCGTGCGCGCGCGGCGGCACTCATCGCATCGACCGACTACATCGAGGAATGCAGAATCCGCAGGGAGCGCGATCGAAAACACAGATACGAGGACGGCAACGTTCCACGGCCCGACATGACGGCGCGAGACCCGAGCTTTGCGGCACTGCTCGAGGAGGCTGCGGACAAGGCCGGCAAGGAACAGATGGCGGAATCGGGCGACATCAATCTCGTCTTCATCGATCAGGATATTCGCAACAATCTTCTCGGCGGCCGGGATTCGCAGAAGCTCCGCTACCCGTTGAGTGGCGGCGGCGAGGAAGACCAGCGCGAGGCGCTGAAAGCTCTGTATCCGCGCACGGTGCAATGCGCGCAGCCGTTGATCCTGTACCGCTCTCCGAGCGGTGCGATCGCGAACGAAATCATGACGATCGGGATCACGGCGGCGGCACTCGGCCTGAACTTCTTCGTCGTGTTTCGCGAACTGTTCGATCAGAATACGTGGAAAGTCTGGTCGGAGCTCGTAACCTTGGGCGTGGTCGGCCTGTCGTTCGCGCTCGCATTTCTTGCGGCGATCTGGAAAACGCGCGCGGCCGTGCGGTAAGGCTTTCCGGGCGCGGGTTTGCGCCAGCGTTAACGTCGCTCACAATTATTGAAGTCTCCGGAAACCGGCCCGGACTAGCCACGTCTGGCTGGGCGGGGTATCGACAGCCCGCAAGCCGGATTTATCCGACTTGCGTATTTATAAAGCGAAGTCGGGTAAACCCGACTTCGCAAGGCGGAGGCTCCTTGGCGGGGCAGGGTTAATGGCAAGAAAGCACTTCGGAACGGATGGAATCCGCGGGCGCGCGAACCGCGTGATCACGCCTGAACTGGCCCTCAAGGTCGGGCAGGCGGCGGGACTTCTGTTCCAGAACGGCGAACACCGCCACCGCGTCGTGATCGGCAAGGACACGCGTCTCTCCGGCTACATGATCGAGACGGCGCTGGTCGCGGGCTTCACTTCGGTCGGCATGGATGTGTTCCAGCTCGGTCCGATGCCGACGCCGGCGGTCGCGATGCTGACGCGCTCGATGCGCGCCGATCTCGGTGTGATGATCTCCGCCTCGCACAATCCCTACGACGACAACGGCATCAAGCTGTTCGGGCCGGACGGCTACAAGCTGACCGATGCGATCGAGCAGGAAATCGAAAATCTGATCGACAGCGATCTTTCGAAGCGGCTTGCACAGTCCGCCAACCTCGGCCGCGCGAAGCGCATCGACGGCGCGTACGAGCGCTATCTCGAATTCGCCAAGCGCACGCTGCCGCGCAATCTTTCGCTCGAGGGCCTGCGCATCGTGATCGATTGCGCGAACGGCGCGGCTTACAAGGTCGCACCCGCAGGCTTGTGGGAACTGGGCGCCGAAGTGGTTTCGCTCGGCGTCGATCCCGACGGCTTCAACATCAACCGCGACGTTGGTTCGACCTCGCCGGAAGCCTTGCAGGCCAAGGTGCGCGAGATGCGCGCCGATATCGGCATCGCGCTCGACGGCGACGCCGACCGGGTCGTTATCGTCGACGAAAAGGGCCATCTCGTCGACGGCGACCAGTTGCTCGCGCTGATCGCCGAGAGCTTCCGCGCGGAAGGTCTGCTCGCGCGCGACGGCGTGGTGGCGACGGTCATGTCCAATCTCGGTCTCGAGCGCTATTTCGACGAACTCGGCATCGGCTTCGTCCGCACGCCGGTCGGCGATCGCTACGTGCTCGAGAAGATGCGCGAGACCGGCTACAGCGTGGGCGGCGAGCCTTCGGGCCATATCATCCTCTCCGATTACGCCACCACCGGCGACGGTTTCGTCGCGGCGTTGCAGGTGCTTGCGATGGTCAAGAAATCCGGAAAGCCGGTGTCGGAAGTCTGCCACCGCTTCGATCCGCTGCCGCAGGTTATGAAGAACGTCCGCTATTCTTCGGGCAAGCCGCTCGAAAACTCGTCGGTGGCGAGCGTGATCGACGCGGCGCAGCGCCGTCTCGGCAAGACCGGGCGTCTCGTCATTCGCCCTTCGGGCACCGAGCCCGTGATCCGCGTGATGGCGGAAGGCGACGACCGCGAACTCGTCGAAGAAGTTGTCGACGTGATCGTCGCGGCGGTCGCGAAGGCGGCCGCGTAATTTCTAATTTGTCATCCCCGCCTACGCGGGGACGACAGGAGTGAATTAACTCCTCCGCAACCTCTTCTTCATCGTTCGGTAACCACGTTTAAGCGCCGTTAACCGCTTTGCTAACGCGCGTTAACGCAATCGCGCGCAACGCATTGTGTTTTCTGTTCCGCGCATGTGCGTGCGCAACGATCATTAAAAATCACGGTTAAGAGTTAAGGTTAAGCGCTCTTTAAATACTCGAAGCGATACTCGCGCAGTCAGTAACCGGCGCGAGCACGACTGAGTCCGCTCACGCCTTCGAAAAGGAATTTCGTGAGATGGGCAGCGTTCGTATTGCCGCTCTTGTCGCAGCTATCGCTTCCGCGGTCGGCGCGGGCACCGCGCAGGCGGCCGACTATTCTCCGCCGCCGGTGCCGGTTGTTCAGCAGCCGTGTCCGCCGCCGCATTTATCCCATGGCCAGCCGTTGCCGCCGCATTGCGTGCCGCCGTGCCCGCCGCCGGGACAGTCCTACGGCCAGCCGCTGCCGCCGCATTGCATGACCCCGCCGCCTCCGCCGCCGCAGATCGTCGTCGAAGAGTTCGGCGGCTGGTACATTCGCGGCGATATCGGCATGACCAACCAGTCGGTGCTCGATCTCGACAACGCGCTGTTTGCGAGCACCACCGGACTCACGATCCGCGACAAGAATTTCGAGTCGGGCATGATGTTCGGCATCGGCATCGGCTACCGGTGGAACAGCTGGCTGCGCTTCGACGTCACCGGCGAGTATCGCGGCGAGACCGGCTTTCACGGCTTCGACACCTGGACCGACAGCGACGGCAACCCGCGCTTTAACAACTACACCGCCAAGAAGTCGGAGTGGCTGTTTCTCGCGAACGTGTACGCCGACCTCGGCACCTGGAATCACCTGACGCCCTTCGTCGGCATCGGTATCGGTGTCGCGCGCATCGGCATCCATAGTTTCCGCGACGCCGGCATCGCCTATGCGGACCCGCTCGACGTCAGCACGGGCTACCCGACGATGGCTTATGCGAACTCCGGCTATAAGTGGAATTTCGCCTACGCATTCCATGCGGGCTTCGCTTACGAATTCTCGAAGCAGTTCTCGCTCGAATTCGCCTATCGCTACACCTATCTCGGCGACGGCGTGAGCGGCGACATCATCGCGTTCAACGGCGCGAACACGATCGTCAACCCGATGCACTTCAAGGACATCGACTCGCACGATTTCAAGATCGGCGTTCGCTACCAGTTCGCGAGCGTCGGCTATTCGCAGCCGGTCTATCACCAGCAGCAGATTTTCCAGCCGCTGATGCGCCGGTTCTAGAGAAACACGATCAGAGGCCGGCGCGGCGTTGTTCGTGCCGGCTTCAAAAGACGGCCAGTTCCCGCGAGCGCGCGGTGTTCAAGAAAGGTATCTCGTATGAAAAAATTCGCTCTCGCTTTCGCAGCCGCGATTACGCTCTCGCTCCCGTCCGGCTTGGTTCGTGCGGCCGATGCGCCCCCGCCGGTCTTGCAGGCGCCGCCGGTGCCGTGGGTCGAGCTCGGCTCGAACTGGTATCTGCGCGGAGATTTCAATTACCGCATGTTCGACGTCAGCGGTGCCGACGGCCCGGAAGACGCGGCAGCGTTGGGTCTCGGTGTCGGTTACCATTTCTCCAGCTGGCTGCGCGCCGATCTTACGCTCGACTACCAGTTCGGCAGCCGCTTCTCGGTGCTCGACAATCCGTCGGTTGCCGGTGCGAAACTCTGGTCTTCCGCGCTCATGGCGAACGGCTATGTCGATCTCGGCACGTGGTTCGGCGTGACGCCGTATGTCGGCGCGGGCGTCGGCTCCGCCTACAATTATCTCGGCGACGACGGCCGCTGGAATTTCGCCTATGCGCTCATGGCCGGCGCCGCCTATCAGCTGTCGCCGAATCTCTCTGCCGATTTCGGCTATCGCTATGCGGATCTCGGCAGCGCCGTCGCGCTCAACGGTTCGCTGGTCGATGTGACCGCGCACGAATTCCGCGTCGGTCTTCGCTACAAGCTTGACTGAACCATCCTCGCGTAGAGTTGGCTCTCTCGCGTTGAACTGGCCCGGCTTCCAAAGAGCCGGGCCTTTTTCTTTTGCGTTTCTTTTTCCCTCCCCAACCAAAGTCGGCTTTAGCCGACTTTGGCATTTGAAGAAGCCCAAGTCGGACAAGCCCGGCTTGGGACGGGGAGAGAAGCTCGCGAACGAGCGTGAGCGAGCAGGGTGGGGTGACAGCAGTCAATCATTCCTATTGCCTCGCATCCAAGTCGGCTGTAGCCGACTTGGACATTTAAAAATGCCCATCTCGGATAAATCCGAGATGGGTGCCCGGCGACCCCCACCCACTCACCTTGCTTCGCAAGGTTCGCATCCCTCCCCGCAAGGGGGAGGGATGAAAAGGCGTGATAGCTGAATTGATGCAGCGCACTTGACCGGCCAGAAACTTCTGCTATTTGCGGCGGCGGGACACCCCTCCCCAACGAGGGGCTTCTATCTGGAAGGATAGGTCAGATGACACAGCCTGCCGCGCGCCCGCGCGTAAACCATTTTTCGTCCGGCCCCTGCGCCAAGCGCCCGGGGTGGAACCTTCAAAACCTCGAAAAAGCACTCGTCGGCCGCTCGCACCGTTCGAAGCCGGGTAAAGCGCGTTTGAAATACGCGATCGACCTCACGCGCGAAGTGCTCGGCGTTCCCGCAAATTATCTGATCGGCATCGTGCCCGCCTCCGACACCGGCGCCGTCGAAATGGCCTTGTGGTCGCTTCTTGGCGCCCGCGGCGTCGAGGTTCTCACCTGGGAATCGTTCGGCGAAGGTTGGGCAACCGACGTCGTGAAGCAGCTGAAACTCAAAGACGCGAAGATCACCAAGGCGCCCTATGGCGAACTGCCAGATCTCGCGAAAGTCGATTTCAAGAACGACGTAGTGTTCACCTGGAACGGCACGACCTCGGGCGTGCGCGTCCCGAACGGCGACTGGATTCCGGCAAACCGCGAAGGTCTCACCATCTGCGACGCGACTTCGGCGGCGTTTGCGCAGAACCTCGATTTCTCGAAGCTCGATGTCGTGACCTACTCCTGGCAGAAGGTGCTCGGCGGCGAAGCCGCGCACGGCATGCTCATCCTCTCGCCCCGCGCGGTCGAGCGTCTGGAGAGCTACACGCCTGCCTGGCCGCTCCCGAAAATCTTCCGCATGACCAAGGGCGGCAAGATCATCGCCGGAATCTTCGAGGGTGAGACCATCAACACGCCGTCGATGCTCTGCGTAGAGGACTATGTCGACGCGCTCGAATGGGCGAAGTCGGTCGGCGGCCTGAAGGGTTTGCAGGCGCGCGCGGACAAGAATTTCGCGGTGCTCGCAAACTGGGTCTCGAAGACCCCGTGGATCGCCTTCCTCGCGAAAAAGGAATCCGAGCGCTCGAATACTTCGGTGTGCTTCGAAGTCGTCGATCCTGCGATCAAGGCGCTTCCCGCGGACGCGCAGAACGCGTTCGCGAAGCAGCTTGCTTCGCTGCTCGAAAAAGAAAACGTCGCGCTCGACATCGGCCATTACCGCGATGCGCCTCCGGGCCTTCGCATCTGGACCGGCGCCACGATCGAGGCTTCCGACCTTGAATTGCTGACGCCCTGGCTCGACTGGGCGTTTACGCAAGCCAAAGCATCGCTGCCGAAGGCAGCCTGAAATTTACCCCTCACCCGCCGCGCGCAAGCGTGCGGCCTCTCTCTACCCGCGTGCGGGGAGAGGGGTGGGGTGAGGGGCTCGTTCAACCATTCACATTCATAGCGAGCGACCACCATGGCACCCCGCGTTTTGATCGCAGACAAACTTTCCCCGACCGCCGTCCAGATCTTCAAGGATCGCGGCGTCGAGACCGACGTGAAGACCGGTCTCGAGCGTGACGATCTCATCAAGATCATCGGCGACTACGACGGCATCGCGATCCGCTCCGCGACGAAAATCACCGCGAAGGTGCTGGAAGCCGCGAAGAAGCTGAAAGTCGTCGGCCGCGCCGGCATCGGCGTCGACAACGTCGAGATTCCGGCGGCCACCGCCAAAGGCGTGATCGTCATGAACACGCCGTTCGGCAACTCGATCACGACCGCAGAGCATGCGATTGCGCTGATGTTCGCGCTCGCCCGCCAGATTCCGGCGGCGGATGCTTCGACGCAGGCGGGTAAATGGGAAAAGAACCGCTTCAACGGCGTCGAGATCACCAACAAGACGCTCGGCATCATCGGCTGCGGCAACATCGGCTCCATCGTCGCCGACCGCGCGATCGGGCTCCGCATGAAAGTAATCGCGTTTGATCCGTTCCTTTCGCCGGAGCGCGCGCTCGATCTCGGCGTCGAGAAGGTCGAATACGAGGAGCTGCTGGCGCGCGCGGATTTCATCACCTTCCACACGCCGCTCACCGACAAGACCAAGAACATTCTCGACGCAGCCGCGCTCGCGAAAACGAAAAAGGGCGTCCGCATCATCAATTGCGCGCGCGGCGGCCTTGTCGACGAAAAAGCGCTCCGCGCGGCGCTCGATAGCGGTCAAGTCGCAGGTGCCGGCTTCGACGTATTCGTCACCGAGCCCGCGACCGAAAATCCGCTGTTCGGCCATCCGAACGTGGTCTGCACGCCGCATCTCGGTGCCTCCACCTCGGAAGCGCAGGAGAACGTCGCGTTGCAGGTCGCCGAGCAGATGTCCGATTATCTCGTGCGCGGCGCGATCTCGAACGCCGTCAATTTCCCCTCGATCACCGCGGAAGAAGCGCCGAAGCTGCGCCCCTATATCGAGCTTGCCGAAAAGCTCGGTTCGTTCGCGGGCCAGCTCACCGAAACCGGCATCAAGAAGGTGCAGATCACATACGCGGGATCGGTCGCCGGCATGAAGATCAAGGCGATGACCTCTGCTGCGATCGCGGGCCTCCTGCGTCCGAACCTGCGCGACATCAACGTCGTGTCGGCTCCGGTAATCGCGAAGGAGCGCGGCATCGTCGTTGAGGAAACGACCCGCGAACAGGTCGGCGACTATGACAGCCTGATCACAGTTTCGGTCACGACCGAAACGCAGACGCGGGATATTTCCGGCACAGTCTATGCCGACGGCCGCCCGCGCATCGTGAACATCAAGGGCATCCGCATGGATGCCGAGTTCGGCGAGCAGATGATCTACGTCACCAACCAGGACAAGCCGGGCTTCATCGGGCGCTTCGCGTCCACGCTCGGCGATGCCGGGATCAATATCGCGACCATGCATTTCGGCCGCACCGCTCCGGGCGGCGACGCGATCGCGCTCGTTCACATCGACAGCGTTGCGCCGGATGAGGTGCTTGCGAAGATCACGAAGCTGCCGCTGGTGCAGCGCGTGAAGACGTTGCGGTTTTGAGTGTCTGCCTCATCCTGAGGAGCCGCGCGTAGCGCGGCGTCTCGAAGGATGTGAAATATCCTCATGGTTCGAGACGCATCGCTACGCGATGCTCCTCACCATGAGGATTTAGGTCCGGGCGATGCCCCGCGTCCCGATGAAGATACCGGCAAGCACGCAGACATAACCTGCCGCGTGGAACAGCTCGAAGCGCTCGCCCAGAAAGACGATGGCGAGCGCCGAGCCGAAGATCGGGATCAGGTGATAGAAGGGCGCTGCCCGGTTCGGGCCGATCAGCTCGATGCCGCGATTGAAGAACAGGTACGCGAGCAGCGACGGAAAGACCGTGATGTAGGCGAGGATCAGGATCGCCTTCAGGTCGAGAACGAACGTCCGTCCCGCCGCAATCTCCGCGGCATAGACCGGCGACAGCATCAGCGCCCCGGCGCCGATCGTGAAGGCGAGAAACGAGATCGGGTGGATGTTCGGCCGGCTTTTAATGAGCGTCGCATAGAACGAATAGACGATCTGCGCCGAGAAGAAGATGAGGTCGCCGATATTGAAGCGGACGGCCATGAGCGCAGAGACGTCGCCGCGCGTGAGCACGATCAGCACGCCGCCGAGCGATAGCGCAATTCCGATCACCTGCCAGACCGTCAGCCGCTCGCGGTAGAGAATGAAACTCCAGCCCGCGACCAATAGCGGATGCGCGGAAGTGATCAGCAGCGCATTGATCGCCTGCGTGTGTTCGAGGCCCCAATAGGCGAGCGAATTGTAGATCGTGATCCCTGCGAGCGTGAGGATCAGCATGATCGGCAGGTGGCTGCGGATCGTAGGCCAGTCGCGTTTCAGAAACGGCCAGGCAAACGCGATCAGGATCAGGAACGCGCCGCTCCAGCGGATGAAGGAGAGCGCGACCGGCGGCACGTGGCCCGCCGCGTAGCGGCCGAGCACGATGTTGCCCGCCCAGAACAGCGAGGTCAGCGAAAGCAGCAGATAAGGGCGGCCGAAAAAATCGCGGAAGAGGGATTGCATAAAAAGAGCCGCCTTCGATCTGGAAGGCGGCTCTTACGAAACGACTTTGCACGGGTCAACGCATCGTAGTGGAGGGGGCCTATGCACTTCTGTCGTCCCGGCCAAGCGAGGCGAAGCCGAGCGCGAGCCGGGACCCATAACCACCCGCCTCACGATTCTTGAAAGCCGGTGGTTATGGGTCCCCGCTTTCGCGGGGACGACAAAAGATAATTCGAGTGCTTACTCCCCCGCCACCGGCAGGCTGGTGTTCGCATAGACGATACCGCCATCGACCGCGATGGAGTTGCCCACCACATAGTCGCCCGCACGCGATGCGAGATAGATCGCGATGCCCGCCATGTCTTCGTCGGTCCCGATACGGCGCGAGGGGATGCGCTTTGCGACTTCCGCGCCGTGATCCTTCGCGGCCTTGTTCATTTCGGATGCGAAGGCGCCGGGGCAGATTGCGGTGACGCAGATGTTGTCGCGGATCAGCTTCGCTGCCATGCGACGCGTGAGATGGATCACCGCGGCCTTGCTCGCCTGATAGGAATAGGTCTCGAGCGGATTGACGGAGAGGCCGTCGATCGAGGCGATGTTGATCACCTTGCCCGGGCGCTCTTTCGTCGCCGCCGCGCGCAAGGGCTTCGCCAGTGCTTTGGTCAGAAAGAAAAGGGACTTGACGTTGAGGTCCATCACCTTGTCCCAGCCGGCTTCCGGGAACTCGTCGAAGTTCGCGCCCCAGGCCGCGCCCGCGTTGTTCACGAGAATGTCGATCTTCGGCTCGCGCTTCATCAGTTCGGCTGCGAGCATGTTGCAGCCTTCGACCGTGGACATATCGATCGGCAGCGCGATGCATTCGCCTTTATATTTTGCGGAAAGCTCCTTTGCGGTTTCGTCGAGCGGGCCGGCCTTGCGCGCGGTGATGTAAACTTTCGCGGCGCCATAGGCGAGGAAGCCGCTTGCGATCATCTTGCCGATGCCGCGCGAGCCGCCGGTGATGACGGCGACGCGGCCGTCGAGCGAGAACAGTTTTTCGAACATGAGAAGCCTCCCGGATTTCTCTAACGTAGAGCGAGCGTGGGAGCGCGAGTCAAGAATGGCGGCTCGTAAATCAATTTGTCGTCCCCGCGAAAGCGGGGACCCATAACCCCTGTGCCAAAAATTGACTCGGTGGTTATGGGTCCCGGCTCGCGGCGCTTCGCGCCTTGGCCGGGACGACAAGAGGTTTAGTTCGTGTTTATCAGTCGTACCGCTACGCGGGTTTGCCACGGATCGATAAAATCGAAGCTGCTGCCGCTTCCTGTTGTTTTTACATCCGCAGTTTCGAGTCGTGTCTTCAGTGCCTGCATCGAATGCGCATCCGGCATCTCGAACGTCATCAGCGAAATTCCGGCCGTATCGGGCGAGGGCGGCGGGCCGTTGCGGCTCTCCCAGATATTGGTGCCGAGATGATGGTGATAGCCGCCCGCGCCGAGAAACTGCGCGCCGGGAAGGGTCGCGGTCGCGGCGAAGCCTGCGATCTCGCCGTAAAACTTTCTCGCTTTCGCAAGATCATCCACCTCGAGATGGATGTGGCCGATACGCGTGCCGTTCTTCATCGGCGCTTTCGCGAGCCGCGCCACCTCTTTCTCGCGCAGCAGTCCGTCGAAATCGAGCGGACGGTTTGCCATCTGCACTTGATTGCTCTGCCACGTCCATTCCTCGCGCGGGCGGTCGCGGTAGATTTCGATGCCGTTGTTGTCCGGGTCCCAGACATAGATCGCCTCGGAGACCAGATGATCGGCGGCGCCGAGCCGGATGTCGTGTTCCGCGAGCCGCGTGATCGCGGCACCGAGCGAGGGACGATCCGGAACGAGAATGGCGACGTGATAAAGTCCGGTCTCGCGATAGTTTCGCGGCGAGATTCCGGGACGGAAGTCGAGACGCAGCACGTCTTCTGCCTCGGTACCGAGTAGAGCGAAACCTTCCTCGCGCTTGCGCATGACGAGGCCGATCTTGTTCACGTAGAAATCGAGCGCGCGGTCGGGGTCCGACACGCGCAGCGCCGCTGGACCGAACCGGAAGCCGTCTGGAAGTGCATCGTTCATGGCGTACCTTGTCTTCACTACAGATCGGGTCGGGCGGGCTGCGGCACAAGGCCCGGATCGCACGTAAGCCCTTGCAAACAGGCAACATGCGGGTGCCCTACAGGCTCATCCGGCCCGTTTTTCTTGCTTGCCCCCGCCCGATTGGCTACGAACTTGCGCACACCCCGGCCATCTCTGTGCCGGGGTTTCCTTTGAGCGGCCTGGAGCAAAATCGGTGTCGAATGTGGTGGTCGTCGGCTCCCAATGGGGCGACGAGGGCAAAGGCAAGATCGTGGACTGGCTCTCCGAGCAGGCGGACGTCGTTGTCCGCTTCCAGGGCGGCCACAATGCCGGCCATACGCTCGTCATCGGCGGCAAGACCTACAAGTTATCGCTGCTTCCGTCCGGCGTAGTCCGAAAAGACAAGCTCGGCATCATCGGCAACGGCGTGGTGCTCGACCCGCATGCATTGGTTTCCGAAATCGATCGTCTCGCCGGGCAGGGCGTCGAAATCACGCCGCGTAATTTGCGGATCGCCGAGAACACCGCGCTCATTCTTTCGCTTCATCGCGAGCTTGATGGCCTGCGCGAGGGTGCCGGCCCCGGCCTGAAAATCGGCACGACCAAGCGCGGCATCGGCCCCGCCTACGAAGACAAGGTCGGCCGCCGCGCGATCCGGCTCATGGACCTCGCCGAGCCCGCGCAGCTCGACGCCAAGCTCGATCGCCTGCTCGATCATCACAACGCAATCCGCCGCGGCCTGAAGCTCGACGAAGTGAAGCGTGAGGTGTTGCGCGAAGAACTGCTTTCCGCGGCTCCCCGCGTGCTGCCCTACATGGATCGCGTCTGGCATTTGCTCGACGAAGCGCGCCGCCGCGGCGACCGCATTCTCTTCGAGGGTGCGCAGGGCGCGTTGCTCGATGTCGATCACGGCACCTATCCCTTCGTCACCTCGTCGAACACCGTGGCCGCGCAGGCCGCGACCGGCTCTGGCCTCGGGCCGGGCGCAGTCGGCTACGTGCTCGGCATCACCAAGGCCTACACGACCCGCGTGGGCGAGGGGCCTTTCCCGACGGAACTCACCGACGAGACCGGCAAGCGTCTCGGCGAGCGGGGGCATGAATTCGGCACCGTCACGGGCCGCCCGCGCCGCTGCGGCTGGTTCGATGCCGTGCTCGTGCGCCAGTCCGTCCGCACCGGCGGCATCCAGGGAATCGCGCTGACCAAGCTTGACGTGCTCGACGGGTTGAACCCGCTGAAGGTCTGCGTAGGCTATCGCCTGAAGGGCCACGACATGGACTACCTGCCCGCGAGCCAGGGGGCGCAAGCGCAGGTTGAGCCGGTCTATGAGGAAATCGAGGGCTGGCAGTCATCGACCCGGGGTGCGCGGTCCTGGGCGGACCTGCCTGCCGCGGCGGTCAAATATGTGCGGCGGATCGAAGAACTGATCGACTGCCCGGTAGCGCTGGTTTCGACCAGCCCCGAGCGCGAGGATACGATTCTGGTCCAAAATCCGTTTCAATCTTGAGGCAACGATTTCTTGGGTATTGCGTTGAGATAACCGGGGCCAATGACCGACTACCGTCCTCTGCTATCGCGTGCGATCGCGAACCTCGATCCCAATACGGGCGAGGCGCGCCGCGCTGTCTATGACCGGGCCCGGACTGCGCTGGTCAACCAGCTGCGCGGCCTGAACCCGCCGCTTGCCGAAGCCGACGTCACCCGCCAGCGCCTCTCGCTGGAGGATGCGATCCGCAGGGTCGAAGGCGAAGCCGCCGCAGCCGCAGCGGCGCCGCAGCCGCCGCGGGCGGAGCGGCCCTCTCGCCCCGAAGCGCAGCCGCGTCCTGAGCCGCAACAGCGTCCCGCCCCGCCGCCCCGCAGCGCTCCGCCTCCGCACTACGCAGAGGACGACTACGGCGGCGAGCAGGAAAGATATGAGCCCGCGGCCGAAGACCCGCGCGAGGTGCGCCCTCCGCGCGGGATGCCGCGCGCCGAAGGCCGCGACCAGAGACCGCCGCAGCGTTCCGAACCCTCGCTGCGCCCGCAAGCAGGCCGCGGCCGAAACGCAGCCGAATACGCCCGCGAAGGCGCGCGGAAATCGTCGCGCAGAAAGTTCGTCGTTCTGGGTCTTTTGTTGTTGCTGCTCCTGAGCGCGGCGGCGGTCGGCTACGTCAATCGCGAACGCATCTTCACGCTGGTTTCCGATCTCATTCCGTTCGGCACCGAGCAGGGCGAAACAGCGCCGTCGGCTTCGCGTGCCGATCGCGTCCCGCAAGCGCAGCAGAACGACGGCTCCACGCCGCTATCCGCGCCGCCTGTGGGCTCGGGCCGGCGCGCGGTTCTGTTCGAGGAGAATCCGGGAACGCAACAGTTCACGGCAATCAACGGCACGGTGTCCTGGCGCGCGGAGACGATCACTCCCGGCGCCGATCGTCCGCCGGAACTGATGATCCATGCCGACATCGAAGTTCCGGACCGGAAGCTGACCGTTTCCTTCTCGGTGCGGCGCAATCCCGATCCGACCAGCTCCGCCAGTCATTACATCTACGTGCGCTTTTCCGGCGACGACAGTTTCGGCGGCATCGCGCAGGTTCCGTTCATTCGCATGAAGAGCAACGAATCCGCGCAAGGCACGCCGCTTGCGGCGGTCAGCCATCGCGTCATGCCGGGCTTCTATCTGTTCGGCCTGTCTGCGATCGAAGCGGACCGCGAGCGAAATCTGACTGCGCTTCGCACGCAGCCATGGATCGACATCGCCTTCGTCTACGAGAACGGCCGGCGCAGCGTGATCGCGTTCGAGAAGGGCCCTGCCGGCGACAAGGCGCTCGCGGAAGCTTTCGCCGCCTGGGGTATCTAGCGCAGGCGCAAGGTAAAAGAAAAAGACAAAAGAAAAAGGCCGGGCTTTCGCCCGGCCTTTTCTGTTTCCTCATTCTGAGGAGGCTTGCTTACATCGCCGGAAGCGCACCGGCGGGCGCTTCGATTTTCCGCATCCGTTCCACGACCGCTTTCTGCACCTTCTCGAAGGCGCGGACCTCGATCTGGCGCACGCGTTCGCGCGAGACGCCGAACTCTTCGGCAAGCTGCTCCAGCGTGACCGGATCGTCGGCGAGACGCCGCGCCTCGAAGATGCGGCGCTCGCGATCGTTCAGCACCGAGAGCGCACCTGTCAGCGCCTGATGGCGGTTCGATTTCTCTTCGTGCTCGGCGAGCTTCTCTTCCTGGCTGTCGCTTTCGTCGACCAGCCAGTCCTGCCATTCGCCGGATTCCGAGTCGGCGCGGATCGGCGCGTTCAGCGAGGTGTCGCCGCTGAGGCGTTGATTCATCGAAATTACTTCGGCTTCGGTGACGCCGAGCTTGGTCGCGATCTGCTTCACGTGCTCGGGCTTCAGATTGCCGTCCTCGAGCGCCGAGATCTGGCTCTTGGTTTTGCGCAGGTTGAAGAACAGGCGCTTCTGCGCGGCGGTGGTGCCCATCTTCACGAGCGACCACGAACGCAGAATGTATTCTTGAATCGAGGCGCGGATCCACCACATGGCGTAGGTGGCGAGGCGGAAGCCCTTGTCGGGCTCGAACCGCTTCACCGCCTGCATGAGGCCGACGTTGCCTTCGGAAATGACCTCGCCGATCGGCAGGCCATAGCCGCGATAACCCATCGCGATCTTCGCGACGAGGCGCAGATGGGATGTGACGAGCTGATGCGCGGCGTCGCGGTCGTCGTGCTCGCGCCAGCGCTTGGCCAGCATGTATTCCTGCTGGGGCTCGAGCATCGGGAATTTGCGGATTTCGGACAGGTAATGCGACAGGCCGCCTTCGGCGATGGCGGGCAGATTGCCGGTAGCTGTGCGGGCCATTGAAGTCCCTTCTTTCTCGGCCCCCGTTGTGGCGGGCCGTTTCCGCCGCCACTCGAAATGAGCCAGCGGCAACAAGCAAATATAGGAACGCTTCCGGCGGCATTAAGGTGCCGCAAGTGAAATATTTTTAATCCGGAGCGAGCGCCAATCAGGCCTTTTTGAAAGATTTCTCCAGCGCGGCGAGGTCTTTCGGCAACTTACTTTTAAAAGACAGCAATTTGCCCGTGCGCGGATGTGAAAAGGCGAGACGGAAAGCGTGGAGCGCCTGCCGGTTCAGCGCCTTGAGTTTCGCCTGCGTCTGCTGCGGTAAAAGTACGGATTTCGACTGGAAGCCCGCGCCATAGACGCTGTCGCCCAAGAGCGGGTGGCCGGCCTTCGCGAGATGCACGCGGATCTGGTGGGTGCGGCCGGTTTCCAGTTCGCATTCGATCATCGAGGCGACCGGCTTGCCGTCGGCTCCGGGATATTTTTCCAGCACCTCGTAATGCGTGACGGCTTCTTTCCCGCCTTTCCTGACCGCCATCTTCACCCGCGAGCGCGGATCGCGCGCGATCGGGGCATCGATGGTGCCGCGCTCCGGTTTCGGCGCGCCCCATGCGAACGCGATATAGCCGCGCGATAGCTCGTTGGTGCGGCCGTGATCCGCGAACTGCTCCGAAAGCGAGCGGTGCGCCGCGTCGTTCTTCGCGACGACCAGGAGCCCGCTGGTGTCCTTGTCCAGCCGGTGCACGATGCCGGGGCGCTTCTCGCCGCCGATGCCGGAGAGCGACGCGCCGCAATGCGCGATCAGCGCGTTCACAAGCGTGCCGGAGCGGTTGCCGGCTGCGGGATGCACGACGAGCCCCGCGGGCTTGTCGATCACCACCACGTCCTTGTCCTCGTAGACGATGTCGAGCGGGATTTTTTCTCCCGCCGGTTTCGCCGGTTCGGCTTCCGGAACGCCGACCGCGATCTCGTCGCCCGCGTTGACCCTGTATTCGGGGTCTCTTACTGTCCGGCCGCTCACTTCGACCGCGCCTTCGAGGATCAGCGCTTTCAGCCGCGTGCGGCTGAGTTCCGCGATCCGGTCTGCGAGAAACCGGTCGAGGCGCGCGCCCTTATCCTCCGCGCCCGCGGCAATTTCGAAACGCTGACTGCTCAAATCCGCCATGACCGCCAAGAAAAAGAATCCCGACGCGCACACTAGCGAAGTCCCGCTCGATCCGCAGCAGGAAGCGATCGTCCGCAAGCTCAAGCGCATGGCGATCTATTCGACCGCGCTGATGGTGGCGGGCGTGCTCGCGATCATCGGGGTGATCGTCTACCGGCTCTCGAACCCGGCGCCTGCGCCCAAGGCCGCTCCGATCGCGGCGATCACCAATGCGCTGCCCAAGGGCTCCCGCGTCGTCTCGACCGCGGTCAGCGACGGCCGTATCGTGGTCACGATCGAGCGCAACGGCATCACCGAGATGCGGGTGTTCGACCTCTCCACCCTGCAATTGCGCGGCACGCTTCGCCTCGAGCCGCAAAACTAAATGGACCTGATCGTATTCCTCGCCGTGCTCGCGGGCGCCGCGATGCACGCGGGATGGAATGCGCTGGTCAAGACCGGGCTCGACCGCACGACATCGATCTTTCTGCTCGCGCTCATTCAGGGCGCGATCTCGCTCGCGCTGCTGCCGCTTTTTGCCATGCCGTCCGCTTTGAGCTGGCCGTGGATCGCCGTCTCGGCGTTCCTGCACAGCGGCTACAAGATTTTCCTGATCCGCGCCTACCAGCATGGCGACATGAGCCAGGTCTATCCGCTCGCGCGCGGGAGCGCGCCATTGATCGTGGCGGTGGCCGGCGTCTTCCTGCTTCAGGAAAACCTTACCGCGATGAAGCTTGCTGCGGTCTGCGCGATCGGCCTCGGCGTGATGCTGATGTCGTCAAGGCTCGGCTCGGGCGAGGCGATGCCGAGGAAGGCACTTCTGTTCGCGCTCGGCACCGCGCTGTTCACCGCGAGCTATACGCTGGTCGATGGCATCGGCGCGCAGCTTTCCGGCACGGCCTCGGGCTTCACGCTCTGGATGTTCGTGGGCGACGGCGTGCTGATGACGATCTACGCGCTTCTTGTCCGCGGGCGCGATTTGCGCGCGGCCGTCCGCGGCAATCTCCTGAGCGGGACGGCGGCAGGCGCGCTTTCGCTCGGCTCCTACTGGATCGCGATCTGGGCCTTCACGCTGGCGCCGATCGCGCTAGTCGCGGCGCTGCGCGAAACCAGCGTGCTCTTCGCCATGCTGATCGCGGTGTTCTTCTTAGGCGAGAAGGCGAGCCCGCAACGCTGGGCCGCTGCCGCGCTCATCCTCGCGGGCATCGTGCTGATGCGGCTATAGCGCACAACGAGGGACTGCTTGCCCGCGCCTCCCGCGCGCTGCTAGAAGCGGGCCTACGCTCCCTTCGTCTAGCGGTTAGGACGCGGCCCTCTCAAGGCTGAAACACGGGTTCAATTCCCGTAGGGAGCGCCAGTTTTTTCTTGCTTCTCCCCATTATAGCGAAGATGCCGCGTCGCATTTTGGTAGTGACGCTTGGCGCCGCATAATTCTTGTTCGCAACGTGAGCGGGATGCTCTCGCGAAAGATACCGTAGTGATCTCTCGAGTACGTTCGCGCCCGGCGCCGGATTGATCGCACTTTCATTCCGGTTATTTCCCTAATTCGGGGGATGGGCACATCCCTCGCATGAGGGACTCTCGGCGAAAGAGATTCGCCGGGAAAAAATGAGCTATCAGGACGCCATGCAGCGGGCGATCGAGTTACGCCTTCGCGCCAAGAACGAACCCGCTCAGGATCGCAAACAACAGCTGCTCGGTCTCGCGCAAGCGTGGGAGATATGGGCCGATACATGCCGCGAGGCTGAAGCGAACGGAACCGGGACGAGCGGCGAGGGCCGTCCGCCCGAGGACATCTGAACCCGCCGCACTACCCGGTTGTGTGCAAAAAATTTCTACTTACTGAGTACAACCGGCGCATGAATCTTCGCGCCTTGCACTAGCGCTGCCGCAAAGCCGTTCCTAGATCGCCCCATCGCCCGATTCCGGGCCGGGGAGAGCGCTCCATGAACGTCGCCGTCAATCCGCGCGAAGAGACGATCACGCTGAACCAAGCCAAGAAGCTCGTGCAGTGCATGGCGGGCGAGCAGAGCTTTCTCCTTCTCTCTCCGCCGGGCGTCGGCAAATCGGAGATGGTCTATCAGGCGGCGGCGGAAGCGGGGCTGCCGTGCCGCTCGCTCCTTGGCACCCAGATCGCGCCGGAGGATGTGAGCGGCATTCCGCGCATCATCGGCGAACGCTCGGTGTTCTGTCCGCCGCGCGTGCTCTTGCCCGAGAACCCGGAGCCGTTCTGTCTCTTCCTCGACGAGCTTCCGGCTTGTGCGCCGGATGTGCAGAAGGCTTTCTACTCGCTGCTGCTCGAACGCCGCCTCGGCGAACATGCGCTGCCTGTGGGAACGTGGGTCGTCGCGGCCGGCAACCGCATGCAGGATCGGGCGCTGGTTCGCGCGATGAGTTCTGCGCTCGTGAACCGCGTCACGATCCTGCATCTGCGCGTCGATGCCGGCGAGTGGCTCGCCTGGGCGGCGAAGAATTCGATCCGCGAGGATGTGCGCGCCTTCATCTCCTACATGCCGGATGCGCTGATGCGGCCGGTGCCGTCCGAGCCCGTCCCGTTCTCGACGCCGCGCGCGTGGTCGCTGCTTTCCTCCGCGCTCGACAAGGCGGAAGCTGCCGGCATCCTTTCGAACGAAACGCGCCGCGCGCTCGCCTTCGGGCGGCTGTCCGCCGAAGACGCCGCCGTTTTCTGCGCGCTCGCCGAAGAAGCCATCGGCCGGATGCGCCCGATCGACGACTACATCGGCGCACCCGATCTCATGCCGAAAACCGACGCCGCGCGGTGGTTCATCCTGAACTGCATCCGCCAGAACGTGCGCGAAGGAAAACTCTCGCACCTCAAGCCGAAGACGGTGAACAAGTTTCTCGGCAGCCTGCCCGCGGAAGCGCAGCTCACGCTGCTCACGGAACTGGTCGAGCAATGGGGTTCGCTCGGCGCCGACAAGTCGATGCTGAAGCTCTTGAAGGAAGTGACGGCGATATGAACACCGTTCCTTCCGCCGTCGACACGCTCGCGCGCATCGAGCGCGGACTTCGCATGGTGACGGTGCCGATGCCGCATCTCGCGGGCCTGGCTGCCGCCGTGCGCTGTTCGATCGACGACCGCGTGCCGACCATGGGCGTGTTCGCATCGGGCCGCATGGTCGCGAACCGGCAGTTCGTCGCGAAGCTGAAAGAGAACGAACTCATCTTCGTGCTCGCGCATGAGCTGTTGCATCTCGCATTGCGCACGCACGACCGCGCCAAGGGCTCGGGCCGGCTCGAGTTCAACTACGCGCACGACTACATCATCAACGACATCCTGCGCGCCGAACTCGGCTTCACGCACGTGCCCGCGGGCGGGCTCGACATGCCGGGCGCGAAGGAGAAATCCGCCGAGCAGATCGTGCTGGAGATGCGCAAGGACGGCGACAAGATGCAGTCGAAGACGCAGGTCTGGGACGGGCAGTCCGTTTCCGCCCGCGGTGCACTCGGCCAGCCCGGTCAGGGGCAGCAGGTCGCCGAAGAAGCCGGCGACGTGATGGACGACGCGAAAGAGCGCGAACTGTTCCCGGAATGCCGGAACGGCGAGCAGGCGAGGCAGGCGAGCGAGATCGATCGCGAGGCTGCGAAGTCGCTCGCGCTCGGCAAGGCCATGGGCAAGATGAAGGGCCGCGGCACGGAAAGCGGCGACGCCACGCAAACGATCATGGCGCTGCGCGGCATGTACAAGACGCCCTGGGAGGCAGCGCTCCAGAAATGGATCGAGTCGGTCGCGCCCGGCGAGCGCACTTATCTGCGTCCGTCGCGCCGCGAAGTCGCGGGGAGCGACATCGTGCTCGCGGGCCGCAAGCGGGAATCGTGGATGCTCAATGTCGTGCTCGATACCTCGGGCTCGATGAGCGAAGAAATTTCTCCTGCGCTCGGCGCGATCGCGGATTTCTGCGAGCAGTTGTCGGTCGACGAAATCCGTCTCGTGCAGTGCGACGCCGCGGTGACCGGCGACGAGGTGCTCTCGCCGGAGGCGCTCGCGAACTATCAGGTGAGCGGCTTCGGCGGCAGCAACCTTTCGCCGGGCATGCGCACGCTCGCCGAAGATGCGCGCGTGACGGCGGCGCTCGTGATCACCGACGGCGATATCGAATATCCGCCGGAAGAGATGCCTTACGACGTGCTCTGGGTCGTCACCTCCGGAGCCTCGATGAATTTCAACCCGCCTTATGGGCGTATCGTCCGCATGCAGGGAGGCCGCGCATGAAAGTCGTGCAGGAACTTGTGACCTATTTCGACCGCCGGGGATCGCTCTCGCAGAAGCAGCTTCGCACGCTGCTCGATCAGGGCTTCCTCGCCGCCGAGGCGCCCCAGCACATGCTGGAGCTCGGCCACGATATCGGGGCGAGTTATTACTTCCGGGTGCGCGGCGGCACCGAAGGCCAGGTCTGGGGCACGGACGTCTATACCGGAGACTCGCTGCTTTCGGTCGCGGCGGTCCATGCCGGGCTCGTGAAGCCAGGCGATACCGCGGTGGTGAAGGTCACGGTGGAGGCGCCGCTCTCGAAGTATCAGGGCAGTATCCGCAATAACGTGAAGTCCCACGACTTCGGGCGCTACGGGACCGCGTATCGCCTGTCGGCGATTTGAAGCTGCTCTCCCGAAGCGCAGCCCGTACGAACAACAAAAAAACGCCGGTCTCTCGACCGGCGTTTTCGTGTAATCGGTGCTCGTCTTACGAGCCGGAAGGCATGGTCGGGTCGGAAGCCGCCGGAGCGGTTTCCGCCTTCGCCTTGCGCTTCATGTCCATGGTGTGCGCGCGCTTGTAGGTCTGGATGTCCTTGAACTTGCCGTCGGCAGTGCGCACTGCATAGAGCTTCTTGCCCTTGGAGCTGTACATCGTCGTGCGGCGGCTCTTCTTGCGCTTCGTCTTCTTCTTCTTTTTGGCCGCTACCTTTTTGGCCTTTTTCTTTTTCGTTTTTTTGGCCTTCGCCTTTTTCGCCTTTTTCCGCTTCTTTGCCATGTCCGATCCCCTTGTCGGTTGCCGCTGAAAACTGATGAACGGCATTAGCGGCTCTGCCGATTCGTTCGTCAATGGGCTTCCGCTTGCTTCCCCCAAGTCTGGCCCAAAGTCTGGCCCAAAGTCTGGCCTCAGGTCTGGGCCGGTTTGGCAATGCGGAAGCGCTGACGCATACTTACGCCATCACCATAAAAACAGTTCGCAGGGAGCCTCGCCGTAGCGCCATGTCCGACAACAAGAACCGCCGTATCGTCCTGGCCTCGCGTCCCGAAGGCGAGCCGAAGCCCGAACATTTCCGGCTGGAAACCGCCGGAATCCCCGAGCCGAAAGACGGCGAGGTACTCCTTCGTAATCTCTGGATGTCGCTCGATCCCTATATGCGCGGCCGCATGAGCGCGGCGAAGTCCTACGCGAAGCCGGTCGAGGTCGGGCAGCCGATGGTCGCGGGCACGGTGAGCGAGGTCGTGAAATCCAACCGGCCCGAATATGCGCCGGGCGACATCGTGCTCTCCTATACCGGCTGGATGGATTACGCGGTCTCGAACGGGTCCGATCTCAGGAAGCTCGATCCGAAGCAGGCGCCGGTGCAGACCGCGCTCGGCGTGCTCGGGATGCCGGGCATGACCGCCTATCTCGGCATGCGAAACATCGGCATGCCCAAGGAGGGCGAGACCGTTGTGGTGGCCGCCGCCTCCGGCCCGGTCGGCTCCTTCGTCGGCCAGTACGCGAAGATCAAGGGTTGCCGCGCGGTCGGTGTCGCGGGCGGCGCGGACAAGTGCAAGTACGTGGTGGACGAACTCGGCTTCGACGCCTGCGTCGATCACCGGGATCCGGACCTTGCGAACAAGCTCGCCGCCGCCTGCCCGAAGGGGATCGACGTCTACTTCGAAAACGTCGGCGGCAAGGTGTTCGACGCCGTATTCCCGCTCCTGAATCAGTTCGGCCGCATGCCGGTCTGCGGGATCGTCTCGCATTACAACGACACAGCGCTGCCGCCGGGCCCGGATCGCACCGGCATGCTGCTCGGCGGAATCCTGCGCCGCAGCCTCACGCTGCGCGGTTTCATCGTCTGGGACTTCGCGGCGCAGGCGCCGGACTTCTATCGCGAGGCCGGCCAGTGGGTGCGCGAGGGCCGCATCAAATATCGCGAGGATGTCGTGAACGGCCTCGAGAACGCGCCCGAGGCTTTCATGGGTCTTCTGAAGGGCAAGAACTTCGGGAAGCTGCTCGTGAAGATTGCCTAATGGTCGTCCCCGCGAAAGCGGGGACCCATAACCCCAGTACTAAAATTTGACTCCGTGGTTATGGATCCCGGCTCGCGCTCGGCTTCGCCTCGCTTGGCCGGGATGACGATTGTCTTTTTTCAACCCCCGTCACCCGTCCGCCGTCGATCTTCACGATGGTTTCCGCGAGTTGTTCGATCTCGTCGCGGGAGTGGCTGACGTAGAGCACCGGAATTTTAGCGCTTCCCACCAGCCGCGTGAGATACGGGATGATCTCGTTCTTGCGCGCGGCGTCGAGCGAGGCGAGCGGTTCGTCGAGCAAGAGTGCCTCCGGTTCGGCCAAGAGCGCGCGGCCGATTGCGACACGCTGACGCTCGCCGCCCGAGAGTTTGCGTGGGCGGCGCGAGAGCAGCGGTTCGATACCGAGCAGCGCCACGATCTCGTCGAACTGCGCGTCGCGCTTTTTTCCGGCGAGCCAGCGGCCGAACATCAGGTTCTGCGCGACCGTGAAATGCGGGAACAGCCGGCTTTCCTGAAACACCACGCGCATGCCGCGCTTCTGGGCGGGCACGTCGATGCCTGCTTCGCTGTCGAAGAGCGTGCGGCCTGCGACCTCGATCTTTCCGCGTGACGGCCTGAAGAGGCCCGCGATTGCCGCGACGATGCTCGATTTGCCGGAACCGGACGGTCCGGTGAGCGCGGTTACCGTGCTCCAGCTTTTGAAAGATGCGTCGAGATTGAATTCGCCAAGCGCGGCCCGCACCGAAACATCGAACATGCTGTCACCCGTCGATCCGCGCCGCGGTCCTGCGCGCGAGCAGTTCGGATATTACGAGCGCGCCGAGCGCGATCACCATCGCGACCGCAGCTAACCGGAACGCACCCGCGTCTCCGCCTGGAATTTGCGTGAAGGTGTAGATCGCCGAAGGCAGCGTGCGCGTTTCGCCGGGTATGTTCGAAACAAAAGTAATGGTCGCGCCGAACTCACCGAGTGCCTTGGCAAAGGCGAGCACGAGCCCTGCGATGATGCCGGGGAGTGCGAGCGGCAGCGTGACGAGAAAAAAAGTCACGAGCCTGCCCGCGCCGAGCGTGCGCGAAGCGTCTTCCAGCCGCCGGTCGGTGCTTTCCAGCGAAAGCCGGATCGCGCGCACCATGAGGGGAAATCCCATGACGGCGGCGGCAAGCGCCGCGCCGGTCCAGCGGAACGAGAAGACGATGCCGAAGGTCTGTTCGAGCCACGCGCCGATCGCGCCCTTGCGGCCGAATAGGATCAGGAGAATGTAGCCGGTGACGACCGGCGGCAGGACGAGGGGCATGTGCACGAGTGCGTCGAGCAGGATTTTTCCAGGGAAGCGCCAGCGCGCAAGCGCATAGGCAGCGAACATGCCGAACGGCAGGCTCGCCGCGATGCCGACCGACGCGACCCACAGGCTCAGGCGGATCGCGTCGATTTCGTCTGTGGAAAACGAGAACATCAGTTGGTTTTTGCCGAAGCGAGCACTGCGAAGCCGTGCTTCCTGAAGATCGCCTGCGCGGATGGCGAGTTCAGCGACTTCAGGAATTCCGCGGCTTTCGGATTTTTCGAAGTTTCGATCTGTGCAACCGGATAAAGGATCGCGGGATGCGATCCTTCCGGGAACGTGCCTACTACGATCACCTGCGGCTCTGACGCGGCGTCCGTGCCGTAGACGATCCCGAGCGGAGCCTCGCCGCGCGAAACATAGGCAAGCGCCACCCGCACGTTTTCGGCCTGCGCGAGCTTGCCCTCGACCGCCTTGTAGATGCCGAGCTTTTCGAGCGCGGATTTCGCATAGATGCCGGCCGGAACGCTATCGACCTGACCCACCGCCAGACGGTCCTTGCCGAGCATGCCGGCGAGATCGAAGTTCGGCACAATTTTCACGTTTTTGAATTTTCCATCCTTGCGCGCGATCAGCACAAGGGTGTTGCCGAGCAGGTTCTGGCGCGTATTCGCCTTGATCAGCTTCTTCTCGGCGGCGTAGTCCATCCATTTCAGGTCCGCCGAAATGAAGATGTCGGCGGGCGCGCCGTTCTCCATCTGCTTAGCGAGCGCGGAGCTTGAGGCGTAGCTGATTTTCACTTCGGTCTTGTTTGTCTTGATCCATTCGGTCGCGACTTCGTCGAGCGCATTCTTGAGACTGGCCGCCGCGAACACGACGACGGCCTGCTTGTCCTGCGCCTTGAGAGGAGCGGCTGCCGGTAGTGAGAAGGCGAGTGCAAACGCTGACAGCGCAGCGCCAAGCAGAAGCCGTCGCTTCATGACAAAATCCTCCGGCGGCACATGAGTGCCTTTTGTCGTTCATGGAAGCGCCGCGGCTTTCCGCTTCATCAAGCCGGAAAGGGGCGAAGACCGCCTTCTCCGGCGGGCCGCATTGCATGCGGTATTGCGACTTTACGCAGAGACGGCGCGAAATGCCAAGTGGATTGCAAAGAGCCTCTTTGTCGAGCGTCCGCTATCAGCTGCGGATCTGAAGTTTGTGGATGCGTTCCGCGAGAGAGTCGCGCGTTTCATCGTCGGCAGTCGAGCCGGCCTCGTGCGCGATCGGTTGTGCGCCGGTGGCGATCAGCCGCTCGATCGGAGAATTGATGCCTTCCAGATTGATTGCGAGACGTGCGACTTCGGCGGCGATGTCGCTCACATGCTCGCGCAGGACCGCGTTCTCCATGCGCTCCTCGGCCCGTGAGTCCTGTAACTGCGCGCGGAGCGAAGCGGATTCGGAAAGCAGCAGATCGCGCTCGTCGCGAAGCTGCGCGAATCCGTCCTGGAGCTGCGTTTTTTCCTCGCGGAGAATTTCCACCGTCGCCTGAAAGGCTTCCGCCTTGCTGCGAAGTTCGTCGCGCAGGCTCTGCACTTCCGCGCGTGCGCGTTCGGACGCTTCGCTCTGGCGCCGGCCTGCTGCGGCCAGAAGTTCGCGCTCGCGGGCATCGAGCTGCGAGCGCACTTTCTCTTTCATTTCTTCGAAGGCGGCGGCGAGCGTTTCGGCTTCGCGCTCGAAGCCGGAGAACAAGGCGTCCAGGTCGACGCTTTGCGTTCCCGCGTGTCCGGTATTTCCCGCTTCGTCCGCGGGGGAATCCTTTTTTCGCACGTCCGCGATCCGCGCTTTGGCGGCGGCAATTTCCTGTTTCAGCCGCCCGATGCCGCTTTCGATCTTGCGTGCCGCCTGCTCGAGTTCGGCACTGCGCGCGCTATCGCCTGCTTCGTTCTCGGCTGTGGAGGCGGGTGCTTCGGCTTCCGCATGCTGCATGACGGGCCGCACCGCGCGCCGCCGCATCGCGATGAGCGCGAGCAGCGCAATCAGCGTTGCGCCGATAAAGCCGAAGGCGAAGAACATGATCTGTTCGGTCATGCTTCGCTATCTTTGTTGGATCTGCCGGACACCGCCGCCCCCGCGCAATCTGCCTTCGAGACTGCAAATCCTAGTGCAGCGGGGCGCACTTCGCCACGGCGCAGAAGCGCCGCGGCGGAAGGCTTAATCGCACTGCGCTAAAGCGGGAACCAGGTCGCCGTCGGCGTGAACTTGAGATAGCCGATGTTCGCGCCGAGCCGCAGTCCCACGCCGGTGCGGATCGGAACGATCACGACCCGGTCCCAGGTCACCGCGGTCATGCCGAAGCCGCCGACGAAATAGGCGGAGCCCGAAACGCCGACATAGCGGTTGTAGAGCGTCTCCAGCGCCGGAAGATTGTAGACCAGCATCATCACGCGCGCGCCTTCGCCGCCGACATCGAAGCCGATCGAGGGCCCCTGCCAGAAGACGCGGCGGTCGCCTGCGTTGCGGGTGTAAAGCGTGCCTTCGCCGTAACGGAGGCCGACGGTGATGGCGCCGCTCGCTTCTTCGCCGAGGATGTATCCGTTCGGCTGGCCCCAGCGCGAGGTCGCGCGCTCGACGAGAAGCGCAAGCTCGCGCGACGTCGTGCCGAAGAAGCGGTGCCCCGCGTCGACGATCTCGTTGCTCGAATATTGCTGACGGTAATTGTTCTGCTGGGGTTGGGCCTGCGCCGCAGTGAGGGCCGCGAGAAAGGCCGCGAAAGCGAGAAGGGTGGTGCGGAATGTCATGGTCGTCTCCGGCGAGAAAACTCGCGGGCAGATGGCGCAGGAAATGCGCTTTTTTCAGGCCCGGACAGCGGCCTTAACCCGACGCATACCGGCGGGCTCTAGCCTCCGAATCAAGCCCGATGCGAGGAATCTTGATCGCTCGGGGCTGCTTAGGGAAGCGTGAACGATGCCGGGGCGTATTTTGGCCGGATTGCTTGTGGTCTGGGTCGTGGCCGCAGCCGCCATGTTCTCCGCCATGGCCGTCACCAGCGAGCGGATCGTGCGCGATCCTTTGAGCGGTCTTGCGCTCTACGGCTACGATCCGGTCGCCTATTTCGTCGACAAGGCGGCTACGCCGGGCGATGCCGAATACGAGTTTCGATATGCCGGGCTGATCTGGCGCTTCCGTTCGGAAGCGAACCGCGCGGCGTTCTCGCGCTCTCCCGAACTCTTCGTGCCGGAATTCGGCGGCTACGACCCGATCGCAGTCGCGGACGGCATACCGATAGAGGGCCATCCGGCGCATTTTGCCGTGCACGAACAGAAGCTGTTTCTTTTTGCGCGCGAGGAAAGTCTCGCGAAGTTCGCCGCCAATCCGGAGAATCTTCTCGAGGCAGCCGCCAAGGCCTGGCCCACGGTGCTGAAAAAGCTCGTTCCCTAGAGCGGCGCAGCGCCGGCCGCGACGAAGCTCGTCACTTCGTAGTCGTCGTCCCGCTTTCCGTAATGCAGCGGCGAGCTGTCCGGCGCACGCACCGATCCGCCGGCGGCCATCAGGATCGCATGTCCCGCCGCGACGTCCCATTCGCTCACCGGCGAGAGCCGCGGGTAAATGTCGGCTTTGCCCTCCGCAAGCCGGCAGAACTTGATCGATGAGCCGATCTTGATCGTTTCAGAAATGCCGCGCTGCTTCAGCCACGATTGCGTATCGCGATCGAGATGCGCGTGGCTCACGCAGGCGACGAGACTTTTGCCCGGTGCGCGCGCGCGGATCTTTTCTTCCGGCACGTTCTCGATGTTGATCCCCGGCACCAGCGGCCAGCGCGAGGCGCCATCCGCGCCGCCCGCATAGAGTTCGCCGATTGCCGGCGCATAGATGACGCCGAGGATCGGCGTGCCTTCGTGGATGAGCGCGATGTTGACGGTGTAACCTTCGCGCTTGGCGATGAAGTCGCGCGTGCCGTCGATCGGATCGACGAGAAAGAAGGTGGTGCCCGGCTTGCGGCTGCTGCCGCCCGCGACCGCTTCTTCACCGATCATCGGCACGCCGGGCAAGAGCACGGAGAGATGCTGTTCGATGATCGCTTCCGCCGCTTCGTCCGCGTCCGTGACCGGGCTTGCGTCGGACTTGGAGCGGACGACGATGCCGTGCGCGGCCATATGCCGGATCTTCGTGCCGGCCTCGGCTGCCGCCGCGATCATCCCGCTCAGTATTCGGCTGCGTTCGGCACGCTTCACTTCATCGACCTCGTATTCCGGCGCGCTTCCCGGCGAACACCGATTCAGCAGGACGCCGACAATAATATGATTCTGGCGCGGTTTTGGCTCGCGGGCCGCAAATACGGGGCCTTGGAAACGTGGACTGGCGGGCCGCTCGACCAAAGTGCGTCGAATCGCATAGGGCTTGCGTATGAGCGCACCGATCGAACTATCCGCCCTCGACCTTTCGGCCCTGCTTTGTTCGAAGGTCTGTCACGACGTCATCAATCCGGTGGCGGCCATGGAAAACGGCTTCCAGCTCCTGGAGATGGACCAGAAGGCCGAGTCGCGGGAAGAGGCGATGAAGCTGATCCGCCACAGCGCGATCAAGGCCTCCGCCAAGCTCGAATTTGCCCGCATCGCTTTCGGGTCGTCGGGCTCGCCCACCGCGCAGATCGATGTCGGCGATGCGGGTGAACTGGGCAAGCGGCTGTTCGAGCCGGAAGTGAAAGTCGAGTTCAACATTCCGAAGACGCTGATGGCCAAGAACCGCGTCAAGCTCCTGCTTAACATGATGCTGATCGCGGGCGGCGCCGTGCCGCGCGGCGGCGTCATGAAGGTCGATCCGATCGGTTCCGGCGAGACCATGGGCTTCAGCGTGAAGGTGGAAGCCGAGCGGGTCCGCATTCAGCCGGTGGTCGAAGGTCTTCTCGCGGGCAGCCCGGCGGAGCCGGTCACCGCCCAGACCATCCAGCCCTTCTATACGGGCGTGCTCGCGCGGGAGCAGGGCATGAAGCTCTCGCTCGCCACGGAGGCCGCCAGCGCCTCCCTGACCGCCCAATAATTCAATAAAATCAGGCGCCCGCCGGGTATTTAGGTAGTCCCGCGCGCCCTGTTTTTAATCAATCTTAACCCTCGCAAACCGATACTCGGCCTCGCATCGCGGGCCGGGCGAAGATCGCCCTGGTCCGCCATTTGGATATGTGCGGCCGCCATGGAAGATCTGCTCAAGGAATTTCTGACCGAGACGAGCGAAAGCCTCGACGTCGTCGATACCGAACTTGTTCGCTTCGAGCAGGAGCCGAACAACGCCGAGATTCTCGGACGCATTTTCCGCCTGGTGCACACCATCAAGGGCACCTGCGGTTTCATCGGTCTGCCGCGGCTCGAAGCGCTCGCGCATGCCGCCGAAACCGTGATGGGCAAATTCCGCGACGGCGCGCCCGTGACTTCCGAAGCGGTCTCGCTCGTACTCGTCACTATCGATCGTCTCAAATCTCTCCTCGCCGAACTCGAAGCGACCAGCGCCGAGCCGTCCGGCTCCGATGGCGATCTGATCGTACAGCTCGAACAGATGGCGCTCGACGGCGGCGCCGCTCCCACCGCCCCCACCGACGAATTGACGATCGGCTCGCTTGCGCCGCAGGTGCTCGAGCGCCAGCTTCGTCCGGGTGAGGTTTCGCTCGACGATCTCGAGCGTGCGTTCCGCGATACGCCGGGGCCGGGCGACAAGAAATCGGAAAACCGCGAAGCCGACCGCCGCACCGGCGAACGCCGCCATCCCGATACGGGGCCGGCCGGCAACCAGACGCTGCGCGTATCGGTCGATACCGTCGAACGCCTGATGACCATGGTTTCGGAACTGGTGCTGACACGCAACCAGTTGCTCGAAATCGTACGCCGTCATTCGGAAAGCGAATTCAAGGGGCCGCTCCAGCGGCTCTCGAACGTCACCGCCGAGTTGCAGGAAGGGGTCATGAAGACCCGCATGCAGCCGATCGGCAACGCCTGGGCCAAGCTGCCGCGCATCGTCCGCGATCTCGGCAACGAACTCGGGAAAGACATCGAACTAGAGATGCACGGCGCCGAGACCGAGCTTGACCGGCAGGTGCTCGACATCATCCGCGACCCGCTTACGCACATGGTGCGAAACTCGGCGGATCACGGGCTCGAAACGCCCGAGGAGCGCCTCAAGGCCGGCAAGCCCGCGCAGGGCACGATCCGTCTTTCCGCCTATCAGGCGAGCGGCCAGATTGTCATCGAAATCTCGGATGACGGACGCGGCCTCAATATCTCGAAGATCCGCAGCCGCGCGATCGACGCGGGACTGATTGCGGAAGGCGATCATCCGACGGAAGCGCAGCTTCACAAGCTGATCTTCGCGCCCGGCTTTTCCACCGCCGAGAAAATCACCAGCGTCTCAGGCCGCGGCGTCGGCATGGACGTGGTCAAGACGAATATCGACCAGATCGGCGGTACCATCGATCTGAAGTCGGCTCCGGGCCGCGGCTCGACGTTCTCGATCAAGATCCCGCTGACGCTCGCGATCGTGCCGGCGCTGATCGTGCAGTCGGGCGGAGAGCGTTACGCTATCCCCCAGGTTGCCGTGGTCGAACTCGTGCATCGCGGATCGAGTACAAATCTGGTCGAAGAGATCAACGGCGCGCTGGTTCTGCGCCTGCGCGACAAGCTCTTGCCGCTGCTCTCGCTGAGCCAACTGCTCCAGTTGCCGAAACGGGAAGCGGCCGAGGGCGCGAGCGAAGCTGAGACGGAAGCGTTCGTTGTGGTCATGCAGGTCGGCAACAGCCTGTTCGGCATCGTCGTCGACGATGTGCTGCATACCGAAGAAATCGTGGTGAAGCCGGTGGCTGCGAGCCTGCGCGACATCAAAGTGCTCGGCGGCAATACCATCCTCGGCGACGGTTCCGTGATTCTGATCCTCGATCCGAACGGGATCGCGGATTCGATCGGCGCAACCCGCGAGGAGCGCACCATTGATGACTTCTCCCGCAAGGAAGCCACGATCGAGGACGCCGCTAAATCGGTTTCGATGCTGATGTTCCGCTCGGGCTCGGCTGCGCTGAAAGCGGTGCCGCTCTCGCTCGTGACCCGTCTCGAGGAAGTCGATGCGGAGAAGATCGAGTTTTCGAGCGGCAGGCCGATGGTGCAATACCGCGGCGGTCTGATGCCGCTGGTGCCCGCGGATGAGAACGCGAAACTGCGCACCGGTAGCGCGCAGCCGCTGCTGGTCTTTACCGACGGCGGCCGCTCGGTCGGCCTGATCGTCGACGAGATCGTCGATATCGTCGAAGACCGCCTTGAAATCAAAGTCGCAAGCGAAACGCCGGGCGTGCTCGGCTCCGCCATCATTCGTGAGCAGGCAGCCGAAGTCATCGATGTCGCGCATTTCCTGCCGCTCGGCTTCGCCGACTGGTTCCACGGCAAACAGGGCGTGGCCCACGAAAAGCGCAAGCTTCTGTTCGTCGACGACTCCGCCTTCTTCCGCAACATGCTCGCGCCGGTATTACAGGCGGCGGGCTATGACGTGATGCCGGTTTCTTCCGCGAAGGAAGCGCTTACGATCATCGAGCGCGGCATGCAGTTCGATCTGGTTGTCACCGATATCGAAATGCCGGACATGGACGGCTACGCATTTGCCGAAGCGCTGCGCGCGGAAGGGCGCACGGCGCATCTTCCGATCGTCGCGCTCTCTTCCACGCTTTCGGGCGCTGCCGTTTCGAAGGGCGAGCGCGCGGGCATGGACGCTTATGTCGGGAAGTTCGACCGCCGCGGGCTTTTGCAGGCTCTTAAGGGCGCCTCCGCCGACATGCAGGAGGCCGCATGAGCAAAACTCAATCCGCCGACGTCGAATTCGTAACCGCGTGGATCGCCGGGCAGCTGTTCGGTTTGCCGATCACGCGCGTTCATGACGTTTTCGAAGCGGAGCGCATTACGCGCGTGCCGCTCGCACGTGCCGAAGTTTCCGGCGTTCTGAACCTGCGCGGACGTGTCGTGACGGCGCTGGATATGCGCCGGCGTCTCGGTCTGCCGCCGCGGGAAGACGCGAAGAACCAGATGGCGATCGGTATCGACCACAGCGGCGAGGCATACGGACTGCTCGTCGATTCGATGGGCGAGGTATTGAAGCTTTCGGCCGATACGATGGATGCAGTGCCGATCAACCTGCAGCGGGACTGGGCGGCGATCTCGGCCGGCGTCTACCGGCTCGAAGACCGTCTCATGGTCGTGCTCGATGTCGATCGGGTCCTGGATTTCGGGAAAGACACGCTCGCAGCGTGAAATTTTGAGGGAAGGAACGAGAAATGAAACGTTGTTTGATCGTCGATGACTCCAGCGTCATCCGCAAAGTTGCGCGGCGGATTCTGGAGAATTTCGGCTTCGCCGTGATCGAGGCTTCCGACGGGCGTCAGGCGCTGGATGTCTGCACCAAGGAAATGCCGGATGCGATTCTCCTCGACTGGAACATGCCGGTCATGGACGGATTCGATTTCCTTCGTGCGCTGCGCTCGATGCCGGCTGGCGACAAGCCCAAGGTCGTGTTCTGCACCACCGAGAACGATCTGGCCCACATCGCGCGTGCCATGCACGCAGGCGCGGACGAGTACATCATGAAGCCGTTCGACAAGGAGATCGTCGAGGCGAAGTTCCAGGAAGTCGGGCTGATATAATTAAGGTCCGGATCGCCAGGTAAAGGCGTCCGCTGCCAAGAATGTCCCAGCTCCGTCCCCTTCCGCAAACCAAGAACGCACTGCCGGTGCGTGTGATGATCGTCGACGACTCGGTGGTCGTCCGCGGGCTCGTTTCGCGCTGGGTCGGGCTCGAGTCCGACATGCAGGTGGTGCGCGTTTGCAAGAACGGCCGCGAGGCGCTCGAGCAACTGGATATCGCCAATCCGGATGTCGTCGTGCTCGACATCGAAATGCCGGAACTCGACGGCATTGCCACCCTGAAAGAAATTCACGCGCGCAAGCCGCGGCTGCCGGTCATCATGGCGTCGTCGCTCACGAAGCGCGGCGCCGAAACCACGCTGAAAGCGCTTTCCCTCGGCGCTTCGGATTGCGTGGCGAAGCCGGACATCAATCAGTCTACGAGCGCGGCCGACGAGTTCCGCCGCGAACTGGTCTTCAAGATAAGGTCGTTCGGCGGCCGCCGCAGCGCAGCCGTTCCGCTTCCGCGCCATGAAGTTCGCGCGGCGCCGCTCAACCGCAAACCGGCCGCCCCGAGCGACATTTCGCTGCGCTCGTTTTCGAAGGTCCTGCCGAAGGCGATCCTGATCGGCTCATCTACCGGCGGCCCGCAGGCTCTCGCCACCCTGATCAAGGGACTGGCGCCGGTCATCGATCGTTTGCCCATCCTGATCGTGCAGCACATGCCGCCGATCTTCACGGCGACGCTTGCCGAACATCTCGGACGCTTTGCCGGAAAACCGGCGCGCGAGGCGATCAACGGCGAGCCTTTGAAGCCGGGAATGATCTATGTCGCGCCCGGCGGCAAGCATCTTGCGCTGATCCGCCGCGATCACGGTGTCGAAGTCGTCATCGACGACTCGGCCCCCATCCATTTCTGCAAACCGGCGGTGGACGCGCTGTTTCTTTCCGCTTCCAACGCGCTCGACGGCCGCGTACTCGCGATCGTGCTCACCGGCATGGGCTCGGACGGCAAGAAGGGCGCGGTTGCGATCGCCGACAATGGCGGCAGCGTGATCGCGCAGGACGAACCGACCAGCGTGATCTGGGGCATGCCCGGTTCCGCCGCGAACGCCGGCGCGTGTGCCGCCGTGCTGCCAATTCAAGAGATCGGCCCGAAAGCCGTTCGTATCGTATCAGGAGATTTCTCGTGACGCCGCAGGATTACGCCTATCTCAGCAAACTGCTGAACGAGCGCTCCGGCTTGCAGCTTGCGGGCGACAAGCAATACCTGATCGAGAGCCGGCTTCTCCCGGTTGCGAAACAGCACAACTGCGGCTCCATCGGCGATCTGGTCGCGAAGCTGAAAGCGTTCACGGAAGAACCGCTGCGCCAGCGCGTGACCGAAGCGATGACGATCAACGAAAGCTTCTTCTTCCGCGACAAGACGCCGTTCGAGCGGTTTCAGGACACCATACTGCCCCACATTCTGAAGACGCGTGCATCGACGAGGCGCATGCGCATCTGGTGTGCGGCGGCGTCCACCGGGCAGGAGCCCTATTCGATCGCCATCCTGCTTAAGCAGGCCGCCGCCCAACTGCCGGGCTGGAAGATCGAGATTGTCGGGACCGACATTTCGACCGACGTGCTCGAGAAAGCGAAGGCCGGCCTCTACACGCAATTCGAAGTGCAGCGCGGACTGCCGATCCAGCTGCTGCTCAAGTTCTTCAAACAAGACGGCGATCAGTGGCGGATCTCGCAGGAAGTGCGCGACATGGTGCAGTACCGGCGCCACAACCTGCTCGACGATTTCTCGTCGCTCGGTACCTTCGACGCCGTGTTCTGCCGCAACGTGCTGATCTATTTCGATGCGAAGACGAAACAGGATGTGCTGACGCGCATCTCGCGCGCGATGGCCAAGGACGGCCACCTGCTGCTGGGCGCCGCGGAAACGGTGGTCGGTTTCACCAATCTTTTCGTGCCGGTTGCCGACAAGCGCGGGCTCTACGTGCATGCCTTAGAAAAGAAAGCGGAGCCGGCCCCGGTCGCGATGAGCGCATAGCGCCCGCAACCGGACAGACGGAAAAGAAAAGGCCGCCTTTGAGGGCGGCCTTTTCGCATTCGAGGGTTATTCGTTCAGCCTCTGGCCATTGCTGCGTCGAGCTTGTCGTAATACTTCTTGATCAGCTCGACGTTCTCGGGGAACTGGACGGGCTTCGCAAACTTCAGCGCCTGATTCAGTTCGTCGACAATCTGCTTCTTCTCTTTTTCCGGGATCGACTTGTCGGCGTTCACCGCCGCGATCTCTTTCTTGATGGCCTCCGGCGGCTGCGAAAATTCCTTGGTCTTGGGATCGAAGCCCGACATCACGAGGCCGATATTGGCCGCGATATCGTCGAGTTCCGGCAGTCCTGCAAAGCCGTGCTTCTTCGCGGCGACTTCGAGTTCCGCGACGAGCTTCGGGTCCGGCTTGCCGTCCTTGATCTTTGCGGTCACGGCGTTGAGGTCGTCCTGCGCGGCGATGAAGCTCTGCACCTGCTTCTCGCTGAGCTTGATCTGTTTGATCTCGGACGGAGCGCCTGGTGCGCCTTGCGCGGCGGCTCCGCCGGCGGCGAAGGCCAGTGCCGTAACGGCAAGCATGGCGGCGCGAAAGAAGTTCTGCATGAGGAATCCTCGGGTGTGTTCCGGATGGGCGGTAGAGTGAGGAATTGCATTGCGGCCAATCTGCGGCCAGTGCAAAGCGGCGTTGCTCACAGGTTCTGGAGCCGCCGCGCGAACCGTAGTAAGAGCCCCGCCAATGCAGGACATTATTACGATTTCCGGGCTGTCGAAGACCTACGCGACCGGCTTCAACGCGCTCAAAAACATCAATCTCGGCATACGCCGCGGCGAAATCTTCGCGCTGCTCGGGCCGAACGGGGCTGGCAAGACCACCCTGATCGGAATCGTCTGCGGCACGGTCAATCCGTCCGCGGGCACCGTCACGGTGGACGGTCATGACAACGTCACGGACTTCCGCGCCGCGCGCGCGCTGATCGGGCTCGTGCCGCAGGAACTGACGACCGACGCTTTCGAATCGGTCTGGGCGACGGTCTCCTTCAGCCGCGGCCTGTTCGGCAAGCCGAAGAACCCCGCCTATATCGAAAAGATCCTGAAGGATCTTTCGCTCTGGGAAAAGCGTAACGACAAGATCATGACGCTCTCCGGCGGCATGAAGCGGCGCGTGCTTATCGCGAAAGCGCTCTCGCACGAGCCGAAAATCCTCTTCCTCGACGAACCGACCGCCGGCGTCGATGTCGAACTGCGCAAGGACATGTGGCAGGTGGTGCGCGATCTCCGCGCGTCGGGCGTCACCATCATCCTGACCACGCATTACATCGAGGAAGCCGAAGACATGGCCGACCGGATCGGCGTGATCTCGAAAGGCGAGATCATTCTGGTCGAAGAAAAGAGCGAGCTGATGAGCAAGCTCGGCAAGAAGCGGCTGACGTTGCAGCTTCAGGAAAGGCTCTCGGCGCTGCCCGCGGGAATGTTCGGCGCGGAGCAGCTTGCGCTCTCCAGCGACGGCACCGAGCTTACTTATACCTACGACACGCAGGCGGAGCGCACCGGGATCACGCGGCTGCTCGCTTCGCTGAACGAGGCCGGCATCCGCTTCCGCGATCTTTCGACCACGCAGAGTTCGCTCGAGGAGATTTTCGTGGGCCTCGTTCACAGCGGCGGAAACGGAGCCTCGAAATGAACTGGCGCGCGATCAAGGCGATCTATCGTTTCGAAATGGCGCGCACCGGCCGCACGCTGATGCAGAGCATCCTCGCGCCCGTGCTCTCGACCTCGCTCTATTTCATCGTGTTTGGCGCTGCGATCGGCTCGCAGATCACGAAAATGGAAGGCGTCGATTACGGCTCCTTCATCGTGCCGGGGCTCATCATGCTGACGCTCCTGATGCAGAGCGTGATGAACGCCTCTTTCGGCATCTATTTCCCGAAATTTACGGGAACGATATACGAACTGCTATCTGCGCCGATTTCCTTCATCGAGATCGTGATCGGCTATGTCGGCGCGGCCGCGACCAAGTCGATCATTCTCGGCCTCATCATCCTCGCCACCTCCTGGCTGTTCGTGCCGGTCAGGATCGCGCATCCGGTATGGATGATCGCGTTCCTGCTGCTTACGGCGGTCACCTTCAGCCTCTTGGGCTTCATCATCGGCATCTGGGCCGACGGCTTCGAAAAGTTGCAGGTGGTGCCGTTACTCATCATCACGCCGCTGACGTTTCTCGGCGGCGCATTCTATTCGGTGAACGTGCTGCCGCCGTTCTGGCAGACCGTCACGTTCTTCAATCCGATCGTCTATTTGATCTCGGGATTCCGCTGGAGTTTCTATGAGGTGGCGGACGTGAACGTGAATATCAGCCTTGCCATGACGCTCCTGTTCCTCGCGGCATGCCTTGGCGTGATCTGGTGGATTTTCCGCACCGGGTATCGGCTCAAGAACTGAGGCGTTCTGCGGGTTCCGCCCGCCTTGCGGCACCGCGCATTGTCTCGTCCCCTCTTGCCCGAAGCCGCGAATTGGTGCTTCATTTCGCTGGCTATATTTTTGACGTTTCGTTTTTCCGAAGGATTAAATTGAGCACGGGGATTTCGATGCCTTTCAGGGATTCTCTGCCGATCAGGCTGATCGAAGACAAGCTCGGCTGCGGTTTCTGGCGGCGCGATGTCGGCGCCGACGAAATGGAGTGGTCGCACGGGCTGTTCCGGCTCTACGGGCTCGATCCGGAAAAGGACCAGCCTTCCTACACGCTGATGCGCAAGACGCAGCACCCGGAGGATCGGCTGACCTTCGACAAGATCGACGGGAATGTTCGCGCGGGCACGCTGTTCGACCGGGAGTATCGCGTGGTGCTGCCGTGCGGCGGCTCGCGCAGGCTCGCGCACCGCGGCGAGGTTATTTTCGACTTCAAGGGCAACCCTTCCTTCGATGTCGCCGTGGTGTGGAACGTCGCCGACCGGCCGCAGCTGCTCGACGAGGTGCTTTCCGAAGAGCGGCGGGTGAAGGTGATCCTCGAGGCGCTCGACTATTTCATCGCCTTCCTGCGCACGGACGGGCTTAACGCAGTTCCCGGAGAATTGCTGCGGAAGCTCGCTTTCGAGAAGCGCAAGGCGTTCTGATCGTAGTTCTGCGCGAACGTAAAACCCCGCCAAGAAGGCGGGGTTTTTGTATGCATAGTCCTCAAGGTCGATGAAACCCGAGAATGCTTTCGTCGATGCTGCAGTTGAAATGAACGCTTAGCCAGGCGCGGCGTTCGCCGCGGCCGCCGAGAATGTCAATGTCCTTCGCTTCCCGTGTCAGGCTGTTCGAGGCACAGAACGAATAATAATTTTCGACTTTATTGTACCAGATGCGCGATGGCGTTCCCGTGCGCGGGTTCTTGACGATTTCGGTCTTCCCGTCGAAGGCGTCGTCGAGGCATTCGAACATGCTCACCTGAAGCGGTAACAGCGCTTCGCGATCCGTTGGGTGCTGGACAAGAATGATGCCGGCGTCCCGATCGACATAGAAGTTCTTTGCTTGTGCATCTGCCTTTAATTTATCGAGGCAGGCGCGGGTCTTCTTGACCGCATCGGATCTAAGAATTGCAGGCTGCGCGTTGGCGGCCGTCGATGCGATGCTGGCTGTAAACAGAAGCCAGAAGATTTTTTTGAGCACGATTCCCTCCTGTAGTTCTTGGATTCTGGTTCCTGCTCTTGCTCAGTCTTCCTTCGGCAGGCATCCGCTCGCTCTGACGGCAGCCGAAAATGCGATCGGCTCGGCTCTGTCATTCCAGAGTTCGGCGACTTTGTCGTTGATCGCCTTTGCCGCGGAGATGTCGGAATTTCCGCTGCTGTCTCCCTTTTTCAGCTTTGCGATACCGCGCCCGTACAGCACTTCGCTCGCTTTCGGGTTCAACTGGACGGCGGCGTTGTAGTCGCTGATCGCGAGATCGAATTTCCCCATCGCATAATTCACGACACCGCGGTCCCAATGCGCCATCCAGGCTTTCGGTGCGATTTTGATCAACTGGTTTGCATCCTCCAGTGCTCGATCGAATTGTTTGGCGCACAGATAAGCGACGCTGCGGGAATAATAGATGGCCGCGGAAGATGCGAGCTGGCTTAGCTTGGAGGCCTGCGTAAAGTCGGCGATCGCGCGTTCGTAGTCGCCTTTTGCGACGTAGTGTTCGCCGCGGCCGATATATCCGCTGACGTAGTCAGGGTCGGTTTTGATCGCTTCTTTAAAATCGGCGAGCGCCTTGTCGTAGTCTCTCTTCCGGTAATGAACGGCGCCGCGGTTCGCATAGCCCTTCGCAAAGGCCGGATAAATCTCAACCGCTGTTGTGTAGTCGCTGATCGCGCGGTCGTAGTCCTTCATGATTGCATAGCGAAGTCCGCGATTGAGGTAGATGCCCGCAAGTTCGTCGCCGGAGTAACGGCCGGACTCGATCGCGCGCGTACAGAACGGAATGGCCGCTTCGTAAGGCGTCTGTGCGCAACTGACGTTGTCCTGTGCGCTCGTGGCGGTTGTGAGGGCGGCAAGGATCGTCGCGGCGGCGAACAGCCGCCCAATCGCAATCGATTTAGCCATAAGTTCGTTCCCCTAGAACGGGGCAATCCTTCTCCCGCTACCTCCGGCGAGCAAGTAAACGCGGCGTAAAATACCATTCGGTAACTGCTGCGGCGCAATCCAAAGCAACGCCTGCGCCGCGGCGCTTCATTTCGTCCTCTTGTTGCCACATTGAAGGAATATAGTCCTAGTTACTCCCGCTCATTGAAGGGCGCATCGCGAGGCGTCGGGATAGCGGAGCGGGAGGCGGCGCTTCTGCGCGTGCTTTCGCAAGGCGCGTTCAGGAGCGGCTTCGGGGCACCGCCCGGCGAGACTAGGCTCGCCTGCCGGGAGCACGGCTGACGGAGAAGCGCGTTCTCGAATGCGCTTCACGAAAAGCGCGGCCCGAAGCTGTCGAAGACGCCGAGGCAGAGCGCCGCAAGGCGTGCGTTTCGCTCACAACGCGAAGCGCGACATAAGGACGAAGTTTGCGCTTTGCGGCGCTCCGTCCCCCTTCATTCATGATCCGGGCTGAACGCGCCGCGGAGAGGAGAACGCATGGCTGAGACGCAAAGCAAATTTTCTCCCTCCCCACTGAAGTCGGATTTATCCGACTTCAGTAATTCAAATCACAACTCGGATAAATCCGAGTTGTGTCGGGGAGGGAAGTTTGCCGAGCGAAGCGAAGGCAAACAGGGTGGGGGTAAGCAGCGTCACCCCACCCGGCTGCTCGCTTTCGCTCGCAGCCATCCTCCCCGTCAAGGGGAGGGAGAAGAAGAGTCAGTGCTCGATGAGAAATCGTCAGCGCTCCGCCTCCTCAGCAACATCTTCTCCCTCTCTCATTTCTGCGATCGCGCGTCGTGCAAACGCGCGAAGGAGTGCAGGGGAGACGCCGCGCGCTGTCTCGCGCTCTATTCGGAGTGCGTGCAGCTCGAAGCGCGCGAATTCATCGTGGATCTCCTGACTTCGCGCGAGCTTGGCTATTCGTTCGATGAGGCGCTGCGGAGGGATAGAGAAGGGGTGAGGGCGTTTGCGGCGTGGGTGGAGGGTAGTTCGTAATGCCTTTCCTCAACCGCGATGCCGTCCCCGCGAAGGCCGGGACCCATAACCACTGGTGTTCAATCCACCTCATCCTGAGGAGCGCCGAAGGCGCGTCTCGAAGGATGAGGTGGCCTCATGGTTCGAGACGCGCGCTAGGGCGCGCTCCTCACCATGAGGGCCAGATGCGGGGTGTCGTGACTCCCGCTTTCGCGGGAATGACTGGGCCCCAAACAAAAACCCCGGCCTCAGGCCGGGGTTTTGAAACTTGTATGCGGGAAGGCTTACGCCGAGATGCGTTCGTCCGCGTCGGTCGGCTCGCGCAGCACGTAGCCGCGGCCCCAGACCGTCTCGATGTAGTTCTTGCCCTGCGGCCAGTCCGGAGCCTTCGAGGCGTTCGCAAGCTTCTTGCGGAGCTTGCAGATGAACACGTCGATGATCTTCAGTTCCGGCTCGTCCATGCCGCCGTAGAGATGATTGAGGAACATCTCTTTCGTGAGCGTGGTGCCTTTGCGGAGCGAGAGCAGCTCCAGCATCTGGTATTCCTTGCCGGTCAGGTGCACGCGTGCGCCATCGACTTCGACCGTCTTCTGGTCGAGGTTCACGACGAGGTCGCCGGTGTTGATGACCGACTGGGCATGACCCTTCGAGCGGCGCACCACTGCATGGATGCGTGCGATCAGCTCGTCCTTGTGGAACGGTTTGGTGAGATAGTCGTCGGCGCCGAAGCCGAGACCCTTCACCTTGTCCTCGATGCCGGCGAGACCCGAGAGGATCAAGATCGGTGTCTTGATCTTCGCGACTCTCAGCGACTTCAGAACCTCGTAACCGGACATGTCCGGGAGATTCAGGTCGAGGAGGATGATGTCGTAATCGTAGAGTTTACCGAGATCGACCCCTTCTTCGCCAAGGTCGGTCACGTAAACATTGAAACTTTCAGACTTCAGCATCAATTCGACGCTTTTCGCCGTCGCGCTGTCGTCTTCGATTAGCAGAACGCGCATGCCAATCCCCTATCCAGGCCTCGTTTGGGGGACAAATCTCACTCCAGACCCGCCCCGCCTGCGTGCCTGGACTGACTCAGTTCTCGACTCGCGACGCTAACCAGCAATGGTTAACAGATTCGGAATCTGTCCCACAAGCGCGGCCCGTGAAAATATCCGCGAATCGGCGTAAGCTATTGCCAGTTCGCAATTTTTCTCAGACCGCCTGGTTAAAGTACGACTTCAAGAAGCCAGACCAAGCGACTCCCTTGAATTAAGCCCGCGTCCTGCGTGCCCTTCGATCCAAGGCGTGATCGGATCATTAACGAGGCCGGTAAAGATCGGGTAAACAAGCACTTGCCCCGTTAAGCGGTGATTCTCCATGAAGGCCCTGGCGGAACAGATCGCGGAACTCGACGGAGCCCTGATTTATGGGCGGGTAGCGGCCGTAAAAGGCCTCATGATCGAGGTCGCGGGGCCGGTTCACGCGATGCCGGTCGGGGCCAGATTGACCATCGAAACAGGCGTTAACGGGGGCGTGCCCTGCGAGGTCGTGGGATTCGCCGGCGAGAACGCCGTGGTCATGCCCTTTGCCGCCATCGAGGGCGTCCGGCGCGGCTGCCGCGCCATCGTCTCGCAATCGGGCGCGCTGGTGCGGCCCTCGAATGACTGGCTCGGGCGGGTCCTGAACGCCCACGGCCAGCCGGTGGACGGCAAGGGGCCGATCAAGCCGGGTCATTCTCCTTATCCGTTCCGCGCACCGCCGCCGCCCGCGCATGCGCGCAAGCGCGTCGGCAAGGCGCTCGATCTCGGCGTCCGCGCCCTCAATACGTTTGCGACCGTCTGCAAGGGGCAGCGCCTCGGCATCTTCGCGGGCTCGGGCGTCGGCAAGTCGGTGCTCCTGTCGATGCTCGCCCGCTACACGGCCTGCGATGTCGCGGTGATCGGGCTCGTCGGCGAGCGCGGCCGTGAGGTGCAGGAATTTTTGCAGGACGACCTCGGACCCCAGGGCCTCAAGCGCTCGGTCGTCGTGGTCGCGACCTCGGACGAGCCCGCGCTGATGCGTAAGCAGGCGGCCCTCCTTTCCATGTCGATCGCCGAATACTTCCGGGACGAAGGCAAGGACGTCCTTCTTCTTATGGACTCGGTCACCCGCTTCGCCATGGCCCAGCGCGAGATCGGTCTCGCGGGCGGCGAGCCGCCGACCGCTAAGGGCTATACGCCGACCGTGTTCTCCGAACTGCCGCGGCTCTTGGAGCGGGCAGGGCCGGGCGAGGACAAGGGGACCATCACGGGGCTCTTTACGGTGCTGGTGGATGGCGACGACCACAACGAGCCGGTGGCGGACGCCGTCCGCGGCATTCTCGACGGCCATATCGTCATGGAGCGTGCGATCGCAGAGCGCGGACGTTACCCGGCGATTAACGTCCTGAAGTCGGTTTCCCGGACCATGCCGAAGTCGGCAGACCCTGAGTTCTATCCGGCCATTGTAAAGGCCAAGCAGCTGCTCGCGACCTATGGCGATATGGAGGAACTGATCCGGCTCGGGGCCTACCGGCAGGGGTCTTCCGCGGAAGTCGACGAGGCGATCCGGCTCCAGCCGGCGCTCGAAGCTTTCCTGTCCCAAGGTAAGGAAGAAAAAACGAATCTCGGCGATGGTTACCGCGCGCTCGCTCAAATTGTAGCGAGCCCAGTAACTGAGCCCTAACCGGTCGCGTGGAGTATCGCCGGGATGAAATCGCGTGAAACCCTTATTCGCCTGAAGCGCTTTCAGGTTGACGAAAAGCGCCGTCAGGTCGCCCAGATCGAGGCGATGGTCGCCGAATTCGAGCGCATGGCCAACGATCTCGAGCGGGAAATCTCGGTCGAGCAGGACCGCGCCGGCATCGCCGATCCCGGCCATTTTGCCTATCCGACCTATGCAAAGGCTGCGATCCAGCGCCGCGACAACCTCAAGCGTTCCGCGCAGGAATTGCACGGTCAGCTCGAAGAGGCGCGGGCGCAGCTCGCGGACGCTTTCGAGGAATTGAAGAAGGTCGAGATCCTGGAAGAGCGTGACGCCGTCCGCGGCCGCGGCATCGAGGCCGCACGCGAACAGGCCGAGATGGACCGTATCGGCGCGCAGCGCATCCGCGTCTGATCGCGCATTTAAGAGATAGGGGCCGCCGCAGCGTCACGCTACGGCGGCCTTCTCTTTTGTTTAAACGCTGCCGACCGTCTTCAGCCGCACGCGCGAATGAATTTCGGCCTGCGACATGACCGCGGTCTGTGGGCGGAAGCGGTCCACGATCTGCCGCACGAAAGTGCGCGCGGCGGCGGAGGTGAGCAACACCGGCGCTTCGTTCATGCGCGCCGCCTGCTCGAAACGCTCGCGCACGTCATTGACGAACTCGGTGAGCTTCGAGGGCTGCATCGCGAGCGACTTCTCCTCGCCGCTGCCGATGATCGATTCCGCGAAGTTCTGTTCCCATTTCGGCGAGAGCGAAATGAGCGGCAGGTAGCCGTTGTGCGACATGTGCTGTGCGCAGAGCTGGCGGGAGAGGCGCACGCGCACCTGTTCCACAATCTGTGAGGCGTTGCGCGTATGGGGCACGGCCTCGGCAATGCCTTCGAGGATGGTGCCGAGATCGCGGATCGAGATGCGCTCGGACAGAAGAAGCTGCAACACGCGCTGGATGCCGGACACCGAAATCTGGCTCGGTACGATGTCCTTCAGGAGTTCGCTCTGTTCCTTCGGCAGTTCCTTGAGCAACTTCTGCACCTCCGCATAGGAGAGCAGATCCGCCATGTTCGCCTTGAGCACCTCGGCGAGGTGCGTGGACATGACGGTCGCAGCATCGACGACCGTATAGCCGCGGAGCGACGCTTCCTCGCGCAAGGACTCGTCCACCCAGGTCGCAGGCAGACCGAAGGTCGGCTCGGTGGTGTGGTGGCCGGCAAGCTGCACCTGGCCGCCTGCGGGGTCCATGACCATGTGGCTGCCCGGGTGAACTTTGCCTGAGCCGGCGTCCACCTCTTTCAGTTTGATCGTGTACGCGTTCGATTCCATCTGCACGTTGTCGAGGATGCGCACGGACGGCATCACGAAGCCCATCTCGCTCGCGATCTGGCGGCGGAGCGCCTTGATCTGCTCGGTGAGGCGATCCGCGCCGTCCGGGGCGTTGACGAGCGGCAGGAGCGCGTAGCCGATCTCGATCTTGAGATCGTCGATCTTGAGCGCGCTTGAGATCGGCTCTTCCTGCGGCAGGCTCGGTTCCTTCGACGAAACTTTCTGTGCCGCGGCGGCCGCCTCGGCCTTGTTCTTCCGGTTCGAAACGAACGCGAGGGCACCCGCGCCCGCGCCAAGCGCAAGGAACGGCAGCATCGGCACACCCGGAAGAAGCGACAGCAAAATCATGACCCCGGACGACATGCCGAGCGCTTTCGGATAATGCGAGAGCTGCTTCATCAGCGCCTTGTCGGCGGCGCCCGAGACACCCGCTTTCGAGACGAGGAGACCCGCCGCGGTCGAGACGATCAGCGCCGGGATTTGCGTGACCAGGCCGTCGCCGACCGTCAGCAGCGTGTAGACCTGTCCTGCTTTCGCGAAGGTCAGCCCCTGCTGCGCCATGCCGATAATGATGCCGCCGATGATGTTGATGAAGACGATCAGCAGGCCCGCGATTGCGTCGCCGCGCACGAACTTCGAGGCACCGTCCATCGCGCCGTAGAACGAGCTTTCGTCTTCGAGGTCCTTGCGGCGCTTGCGGGCGGTGTCTTCGTCGATGAGGCCGGCGGAAAGATCGGCGTCGATCGCCATCTGCTTGCCGGGCATCGCGTCCAAGGTAAAGCGTGCCGCGACTTCCGCGATACGGCCTGAGCCCTTGGTGATGACGACGAAGTTCACGATCACGAGGATCGAGAACACGATGATGCCGATTACGAAGTTGCCGCCCATCACGAAATTGCCGAAGGCTTCGATGACGTGACCTGCGGCGGCGGTGCCCTGATGGCCGTGGGTGAGAATGAGGCGCGTCGAGGCGAGGTTCAGCGCGAGGCGGAACATGGTCGCGATCAGGAGCACGGTCGGGAAGGCGGAGAATTCCAGCGGGCCCTGAATGAAAAGGGCCGTCATCAGAATCAGCACCGAGAGGATGATCGAAAGCGCCAGCAACAGGTCCAGCGCCATCGGCGGCAGCGGCATGATCAGAATGACGAGAATGCCGAGGACTGCGATGGCGAGCATGAGGTCGCCCCGGCGCAGAAGCGCGCCGATCTCGCCCATCGTGGGCATTTTTGGCTTGTAGTTGACGGTGCCGGCGCTCAGATCGGACATATTGATTCTCCGCGCCCGTACGGGCGCGCTCCCCCGGCAAAAATTGCCTCCCTTATGGTTAGCGAAGGGTTAACGCCGTCCTCCGTCGTCCCGGCCAAGGCACGAAGTGCCGCGAGCCGGGACCCATAACCACCTGCCTCCAGTTTCCAGCACTGGGGTTATGGGTCCCCGCTTTCGCGGGGACGACACAGATAGAGAAAAAGGCCGGACTTCTGTCTGGTGTTGGAACTCACTTCACCTCTCCCCGGCGGGGAGAGGTCGGCGCGAAGCGCCGGGTGAGGGGGATCGAATCTCTTTTACTCAGTACCCCCTCACCCCAACCCTCTCCCCACTGGGGAGAGGGAGTTAATGAAAAAGGCCGGACGTCCTGTCCGGCCTTTTCTTCGTCAGAGGCTAGGGGTCGTCTGGAAACTTAAGCGGCGCCGGCGGCAATCCCCGAGGCGGGCGCGGGAATGTCGATCCCTTCCGCCGAATACTCGTTGAGCTTGTTCCGGAGCGTGCGGATCGAGATGCCGAGCACGTTCGCGGCGTGTGTGCGGTTGCCGAGGCAGTGCTTCAGCGTGGAGAGGATCAGTTCGCGCTCGACGTCAGCGACGGTGCGGCCCACGAGCGAAGCGGCAAGCTGATCGGAGACGGCCTGTGCATGGGCGACCGGGCCGCTCGGCGCGTTCGCGAGCGTGGTGCCGTCAGGCAGCCGGATCGCGTCGACATCGATCTCGTCGCCGGTGGCGAGCAGCACCGCGCGATGCATCGTATTTTCCATCTCGCGGACGTTGCCGGGCCAGCGGTTGCGCAGGAGTTCGCGCTTGGCTTCCTGCGAGAGCGGCTTCGGCGAGACGCCGTTCACGTCTGCGTAATGCTTGATGAAATGGTCGGCGAGTTCGAGCACATCCTGCGGGCGCTCGCGCAGCGGCGGGATTTGCAGGTTCACGACGTTCAGCCGGTAGAGCAGGTCTTCGCGGAAGCGGCCGGCGCGGACTTCTTCGGCCAAATTACGGTTCGAAGTGGCGACGATGCGGATATCGACCGGAACGGGGCGCGTGCCGCCGACGCGGTCGATCACGCGCTCCTGAATGGCCCGAAGCAGCTTCGCTTGCAGGCGAACATCCATCTCGGAGATTTCGTCGAGCAGCAGCGTGCCGCCGTTCGCTTCCTCGAACTTGCCGACGCGGCGCGCGATCGCGCCGGTGAAAGAGCCCTTCTCGTGGCCGAAAAGTTCGGACTCCAGAAGGTTCTCCGGGATCGCCGCGCAGTTGACCGAAACGAACACCTTGTTCGCGCGCGGGCTTTTCACGTGCACGAAGCGCGCGAGCATTTCCTTGCCGGTGCCGCTTTCGCCCGTAATCAGGATCGAGGCTTCGGAGCTTGCGACCTGTGCTGCCAGCCGCACGACTTTCGCCATCGCTTCGTCGCGAAAGACGAAGTCGCGGCCGTCGTCGGCGACCGCGGCGAGCACAGCCGCGATCAGTTCCGGATCGGGCGGGAGCGGAATGTATTCTTTCGCACCGGCGTGGATCGCATCGACAGCGGCGCGGGCATTGGTCTCGACGCCGCAAGCGACGACCGGCGCATGCATGCGCTCGTCGGAAATTTTCGTGACCAGCTCGCGGATATCGAGCGTGACGTCGGCCATGATGAGGTCGGCGCCGCGCGAGCGCAGCACCTTGAGGCCTTGCTCGATGTCCACCGCGTGGGTGACGCTGGCGCCGCGATCGATCGCGATCTTGGTCGCCGCGGAAAGCTGGCCCTTGAGGGTGCCGATAATGAGTAGCCGCATGGTTCTCTCCCCGCCGGTCAGGTCCGGTCGGCTTTGATGATTTCCGTCATGGTCACGCCGAGCCGGTCTTCCACGAGCACGACTTCGCCGCGCGCGACCAGACGGTTATTCACGAAGATGTCGATCGCCTCGCCGACCTTGCGGTCCAGCTCCAGCATGGTGCCGGGCGCGATCTTCAGAAGATCGCCGACATCCATGCGGGTACGGCCGAGCACCGCCGAGACGTGCACCGGCACGTCGAACAGGGCCTCGAGATCGGCAGCGCTTTTCACGGAGTGATCTTCGCCGGAGCTTGGGGCGGTTGGCGGCGCGCCGGCGTTGACGAGATCGACGTCGGCTTCGAGATCGGGCAGCGGCGGTTTCCTGTCGTCGCTCATGGCTTGCTCTCCGGCACTTTGGGCGTGCGCGGGGGCACGCCGAGATAATTATGAATCGCCTGCTCGATGCGGGCTTCGATGTCTTCCGAATTGCGCGAAACGCCGCCGTCGGCCCATTCGATCAGGCAATCGCCGCTCTTGATCGCGGGGTCGGGCAGAATCACGAGGCGGCTCGCGAAGCCGCGTTCGTCGGCAATCTTTTTCAGGCGGCCGCCCGCGCTATCCGCCATTTCAGGCGAGATGCGGACGGCGAGGTGAGGAGCCGAGCGCACATGCGAGAGCACGTCGAGCACCAGCGCTTCGATCTCCGCGAGCGGCTGGCGTGCCATCAGGGCTGGCGCGAGCTGGCGCGCGATTGCGCCGGCGACGTCGATCGCTTCGCGCTCAAGCCGGGTTTCGATGGCGGCGAGCCGGCCGACGGCAAGATGCACTTCGGCTGCGATGCGCTCGAGCTGGGAGGCGCATTTCTGCTCGGCTTCCTTCTTCGCCGTTTCGAAACCTTCCCTGAAAGCGGTCTTTTCCGCTTCCGCGATGGCGGCGCGCGCGTTGCCGGAAAGGTCGCCGAACCGGCCTCCCGATCCGAATTCGGTATCGAAGAGATATTTGGCGGGAGATTTTGTGCTGGCGGCTGTCATCAGTACACCAGCTCGTCTTCGGAGTTGGCGCCCTTGACGATGACGATCTCGCCCTTGTCTGCGAGGTCCTTCGCGGTCGAGATCATCAACGCTTGCGCTTCGTCCACGTCGCGCAGACGCACCGGCCCCATATTCTGCATTTCCTCGATCATCATCTTGGCTGCGCGCTGCGACATGTTCTTCAGGAAGTACTCGCGCACGGTCTCGGTCGCGCCCTTGAGCGCGATCGTGAGCTTGGCTTTATCCACCTTGCGCAGGATGGTCTGGATCGCGCCGGAATCGAGCTTCACCAGATCGTCGAAGGTGAACATCAGGGTCTTGATGCGCTCGGCGGATTCTTTTTCCGTCGATTCCATCGCGGCAAAGAAACGGGATTCGGTCTGCCGGTCGAAGAAGTTGAAGATTTCCGCGATCGGCGCGTAGGGGTCGCGCTTCGAGGTCTGCGCGAGCGTCGACATGAATTCCATGCGCAGCGTCTGTTCGACGCGCTCCAGAACGTCCTTCTGCACCGCCTCCATCTTGATGAGCCGGTTGATGACGTCGAGCGCGAGCGGCTCGGGAAGCACCGAAAGCACGCGGGCGGCCTGTTCGGCGCGAATCTTCGACAGCACGACCGCGATGGTCTGCGGATATTCGTTCTTGAGATAGTTCGCGAGCACGTCTTCCTGAACGTTCGAGAGTTTCTCCCACATGTTGCGGCCGGCGGGGCCGCGGATTTCTTCCATGATCGCGTTGACGCGGTCGCCTGAAAGAAACTGGGTGAGAAGACGTTCCGTCGCCGAGGTATTGCCGAGCAGGCCGCCGTATCCCGAAAGCTGGCCCACGAAATCCACGAGCAGCGTATCAACGAGATTGGAATCGATCGTGCCCAGCCTCGAAATCGCGATCGAAAGTTCGCGGATTTCGTCGTCTTCGAGAATCTTCCAGACGCCTTCGCCGTGCTCCTGGCCGAGCGCAAGCATCATCACCGCCGCGCGTTCGACGCCCGTCAGCGGCCGGCCATTGTGCATGGCCGGTGTTTTCTTGGGCTTGGCTCCAGGCGCTGGCGCTGCGTTCATGATCTAGGTCACAATGTCCGCTCGTTCATCCACTGGCGGATGACCGAGACCGTTTCCTGCGGATTGCTCTGCACGAGTTCTCCGACCTTCTGCATCGACTTCTGATGCGCCTCGCCCATGATCTGCGCGGATTCGATGAGGCGCGATGCGGGATGGTCGGCGGGCGGCAGCGGAGCCTGCTGGATCTGCACCACCTGGGGCGCGAGCGGCGGCGCGACCGTCTGCACGACGACCGTCTGCTGGGGCGGTGCGAGCACTTGCGTTGTAATGCTTGGCGCGGCGGATGTGTTCCCGGCCGCGGCGGCCGCGGCCGCCGCTCTTTCGTCCGGCGCGATTACGCGGCGCACGAGCGGGCGCACGACGAAGAGCAGCACCAGCAGGCCGAGGATCAGCATCACGCCGATCTCGACCGAGCGCATGATGTCGTCGGTGGTGAAGCGGAACATCGAAAGGAAGCCGCCTTCGCCCGCGGATTGCGCGATTACGGTCGGCTCGGCGAAGCGCAGGTTCACGACCTCGATCATGTCGCCGCGCTTTTCGTTGAAGCCGATTGCGGAGCGCACGAGAGCTGCAATGCGATCGAGGTCTTCCTTTGTGCGCGGCTGGTAGGCCACTTCGTTGTTGTTACCCTTGGTGTAGGTGCCGTCGACGAGCACGGCGACCGAGATCCGTTTCACGCGCCCGGGCTCGAGCGTTTCGGTGCGCGTGGTGCGGGTAATCTCGTAGTTCACGACTTCTTCGGTCTTGCGGGCGTTGTCGCGCGCCTGCGCAGTCTGCTGCGGCTGCTGCTGGTTGCGCTGCTGGCTGTTGCCCGGAATTTCGTTCGAGACGGACACACCCTCGCCGCCTGCGTTGCTGCCGGTCGCCGACTGCTCTTCGCGCGTCTGCGTCGAGCGCACGACCCGTCCGTCCGGGTCGAAGCTGTCGGAGGTCTGCTGGATGCGGGAGTAATCGAGTTCGGCGGACACCGTCACCCGCGCGCGGTTGGCGCCGACCACGCTGGTCACGATGGCGTCGATCTGCTGCTTCAGTTTGCGTTCGAAAGCGGTGTTGCGCTCCTCGAGGCCCGAGATTCCGCCGGCCTCGCCGCCCGAGCCGTCGGCGAGCAGCTGGCCGCGCTCGTCCACGATGGAGATGCGCTCGGCCTTCAAACCGCGCACGGCGCTGGCGACCAGATGCCGGATCGCGCGCACCTGCGACATTTCCAGCGACCCGCGGACCTGAAGCACGATGGACGCGGACGGCTCCTGCCGGTCGCGTGCAAACAACTGGCGTTCGGGAATGACGAGATGGACCCGCGCCGCGGCAATGCGGTCGATCGAGCGGATGGTGCGGGAAAGCTCGCCTTCCAGCGCGCGAACATGATTGACGTTCTGCACGAACGACGTCGTGCCGAGCGTGTCGGTCCGGTCGAAGATTTCGTAGCCGACGCTGCCGCCGCGCGGCAGGCCGGTTTCCGCGAGCCGCATGCGGGTGCGGGCGACCTTGTCCTTCGGGATCAGAATCGTCGCGCCTTCGCCCTTGATTTCGTAGGGCGTGCCCTGCGCCTCGAGTTCGCGGACGATGCGCGCGGAGTCGTCGAGCGTCAGCTCGGTGAAGAGCGGCGCCATGGCGGGGGCCGAAACGCGCGCGATAATGAAGAGGAAAAAGAAGATCAGTGCTGCTGCGACAGCGCCCATCGCGGCAAGACGCGCGGCGCCGAGCGTGCGGAAGAACTCGCCAATTCCGTTCAAGAAACTCTCCCCAGCCGCCACCCGAATGGGAGGCACTAGGCAGAAATTTCCCTGTTCATGGTTTCCAAATGGTTAACGCCTTCAGATTCCAGCGGATTCCTAGGCTTTGAGAGGATATTGGTAATATGGTAGTGGAGGGCAGCGGACCCCGATCTTAAGGTACTGAGTTACCTTTCGAATCAGTGCCCTGCGGAATTGATCTCCAGCAAGGCAGTTGCCGCGACGTTGTGCCCCTTCCTTGATACTCTTCTAAAGACGAATGTAAGTAGCGGTCACGGAATCGCCGGAAACGGGCAAACTTGAAGTCCTCTGCGTACGAGCAAATCTTTCAAAAGGCGCTGGACGGCCTTCATGCCGAACGGCGCTATCGCGTGTTCACCCCGATCGAGCGCGATACCGCGCGTTTTCCGCGGGCCACCTGGCATTCGCCGGACGGGCGCAAGGAAATTGTCGTCTGGTGTTCGAACGACTATCTCGGCATGGGCCGCCATCCGAAAGTCATCGAAGCGATGACCGCGACCGCGAAGGAATGCGGCACCGGCGCGGGCGGTACGCGCAACATCGCGGGCAACAGCCAGCATATCGTAGCGCTCGAGAGCGAGCTTGCCGACCTTCACCAGAAGGAGGCCGCGCTGGTTTTCAGTTCGGGCTACGTCTCCAACCAGACCGGCATCGCGACCATCGCGAAGCTCCTGCCCAACTGCCTCATTCTTTCGGACGAACTGAATCATAATTCGATGATCGAGGGCGTGCGCCAGTCCGGCGCGCAGAAGATCGTCTTCCGCCACAACGATCTCGCGCATCTCGAGGAACTGCTCAAAGGCGCGGGCGACCGGCCGAAGCTCGTCGTGTTCGAGAGCATCTACTCCATGGACGGCGACGTCGCGCCGATCGGCGCGATCTGCGATCTCGCGGAACGCTACGGCGCGATGACCTATCTCGACGAGGTGCATGCCGTCGGCATGTACGGCCCGCGCGGAGCGGGTGTCGCGGAACGGGACGGCGTCATGGCGCGCGTCGATGTCATCGAAGGCACGCTCGGCAAGGCGTTCGGCGTCGTCGGCGGCTACATCGCGGGCAGCCGCGCGGTCTGCGACGCGGTGCGCTCTTTCGCTCCGGGTTTCATTTTCACGACTGCATTGCCGCCGGCGATTGCGGCCGCGGCTACCGCTTCGATCGCGCATCTCAAGGCCTCGCAAAGCGAGCGCATCGGGCATCGGGCGCAGGTCGCCCGCGCGAAGTCGGAAATGTTCAAGGCGGGCCTGCCGGTCATGCCCGGGAACACGCACATCATTCCGCTGATGGTGGGGGATGCAGCGCTCTGCAAGGCGGCGAGCGACATGCTGCTTGCCGACCACGGCATCTATATTCAGCCGATCAACTATCCGACCGTGCCGCGCGGCGCGGAGCGTCTTCGCATCACGCCGTCGCCGCTGCACGACGACAAGCTGATCGCCGAACTCGTCGATGCACTGGTCGATGTCTGGCACAAGCTCGGCCTGACCTTCGCGCGCACGCCGCAGGCGGCGGAGTAACTGCTTTTTTCCGTCCCATGCTAACCTCATCCTGAGGAGCGCTCGCAGGGCGCGTCTCGAAGGATGAGCGTATGTCGGCTTGGGTTTACATACTTAAGTGCAGCGACGGCTCGTACTACACAGGATCGACGCGGACCGATCTCGAAATACGGGTCGCGCAGCATCAAGCGGGAGCACTTGAAGGCTACACCGCAGCGAGACGGCCTGTTCAACTCGTCTATTCGGAATATTTCGAACGCATTACTGATGCGATCGCTTCTGAGCGCAGGATCAAGGGCTGGTCACGTGCGAAGAAAGAGGCACTGATAAGTGGAAATTTCGATAGATTGAAAGTGCTTGCCAAGCCTCATCCTTCGAGACGCGCTCGCTATCGCTCGCGCTCCTCAGGATGAGGCTCTAATTCCTCACAATGAGGTTTCTTTCCTCATCCTGAGGAGGCGGCGAAGCCGCCGTCTCGAAGGATGAGGCTTAATGCTTCTTCGCCTTCCCGACGCCGAGATAGCGCTCCAGGGTCTGCGGCTGATTGCGCAGTTCGCTGCTTGCGGATTCGTGCACGATCGTGCCGCGCTCCAGAATTACCGCGCGGTCGGTGACGCTTAAAATCTTCTGCGGACTTTGCTCGACCAGAATTGCCGTCAGCTTTTCCTCAGTAATGATCCGCTGCAACGCGGCCAGCAACTCGTCCACGATGATCGGCGCGAGCCCTTCGAGCGGCTCGTCGAGCAAGAGCAGTTTTGGATTCAGCACGAGCGCGCGGCCGACAGCCAACATCTGCTGTTCGCCGCCCGAAAGCTGGCTGCCGAGATTGCCGCGCCTTTCCGCAAGGCGCGGAAACATCTGAAACACGCGCTCTGGCGTCCACGTGCCGGGCATCGCAACTGCGGTAAGATTCTCGGTCACAGTAAGCGACTTGAAAATATTCCGCTCCTGCGGAACCCAGCCGATGCCGGCGGCCGCGCGCTGGTCGGGACGCAGCGCCGTGATGTCCTTGCCGCCGAGAAATATTCTACCGCTGAAGCGGCGCGTGACGCCGACGATGGAATTCACGAGCGTCGTCTTGCCCATGCCGTTGCGTCCGAGCAGCGCGAGCGAACGGCCCTGTTCGAGAATGAGCGAAAGATCGGTGAGGACTACCGCTTCGCCGTAGCCCGCGCGCAGATGTTCGATACGGAGCGCTTCAGTCATCGCTGCGCTCCCCCAGATATACGGCGCGCACGCGCGGGTCGTTTTCGATTTCTTTCGGTTCGCCCTCGACGAACAGCTTGCCTTCGACCAGCACGGAAATGCGGTCGGCAAAGCCGAACACAATATCCATATCGTGCTCGATCAGAAGCACGGTCACGTCTTTCGGCAGTGCCGCGACGGTTTCGAGGATTTCGTGGCGCTCCGCTTCCGGCACGCCGGCGGCGGGCTCGTCGAGCAGAAGCACGCGCGGCTTTCCCGCGATGGCGAGCGCGATCTCGAGCTGGCGCTGCTTGCCGTAGGGCAGGGAGGAGGTGCTCTCGTTGAGCACATCGGCCAGGCCGAATTGTTTCGCGAGCGCGACGGCCTCGGCGACGATCTTTTCGTCAGTTCCGAATGCGCGCCAGATTTTCGTGCCGAGTTTCTCCCGCTCGCCGATCACGAGCGCGATGGATTCGAGCGGAGAAAGCTCGCCGAACAGCTGATTGATCTGGAACGTGCGCGAGATGCCGCGGGCGACGCGCTGGTGCGGTTTCAAGCCGGTGATGTCGGCCCCGCCGAGTTTTACCTGTCCGCGGCTCGGCTTCAGCACGCCCGTCAGGAGGTTGATGAGCGTGGTCTTGCCCGCGCCATTCGGTCCGATCAGGGCGTGACGAGCGCCCTCGCTGACGCGAAGGTTCACGTCGTTGGTCGGTACGATGCCGCCGAAGCGCTTTTCGAGACCGATGGTTTCCAGTGCGATCATGGCGCGGCCTTCGATCTGCGCAGCGCGCTGACGACGCGCTCGACGATGCTGAAGACGCCGCGGTCGCGCGCAAACAGCGCGATCACGACAAGCGCGAAGCCGATCCAGAACTCCCAATACTGCGGCGTTATGTTGCCGATGAATTTCTGCGCGACCAGGAACAGCGTGCTGCCGACCACGCCGCCATAGAGATAGCCGGTGCCGCCGATGATGAGCATCAGAAGCACGTCCGCGGAGCGCTGGAAATCGATGTAGGTGAGCGAAACGACGGGCGTGGTCTGCGCGAGCAGCGCGCCGGCGACGCCGGCATAGGCGGCTGCGATGGTATAGACCGCAACCAGACGCAGATTGCCGGGAATGCCGATCGAGGATGCGCGCAGGGGATTGCCCTTGATCGCGCGCAGCGAATATCCGAACGGCGAATGCACGATCCGCTTCGCGATGAAAAAGAGAACGAAGCAGACGATCAGCACATAGGCGTAGGAATTTTTCGGAATGAAATAGATCGGGAAAAATCCGAGCACGGCATTGACCGGCATGCCGGTTAATCCGTCGGCGCCGCCCGTGAGCCACGACATCTGGTTTGCGATCTCGTACATCACGAGCGCGATGCCGAGCGTCACCATGAGGCGTGTGAGGTCGGTGCCGCGCAGCACGAGCAGGCTGGTCACGAGCCCGAGCAGGCCTGCGGCGAGGCCCGCGACGAGCAGTCCCGTCACGGGCTCGCCGGTGAAATTGATCGCGAAGAGTGCCGCGACATAGGCGCCGAAGCCGAAATAGGCGGCATGGCCGAGCGACACGATGCCGGCATAACCGAGCAGGAGGTCGAGCGACATCGCAAACAGCGACCAGATCGCAATCTGCGTGAGCAGCGCGTGCTGGCTCGGCAGCAGGAATACGGAAGCGGCGGCGGCAAGCCAGAATACGTATTCCAGCCAATGCCACGCATGCTTTCGTCTGAGCGCCGCCGACGCCACCTGAACCGGATCGATGCTGTTCATGTTCATCTACTTGGCGCTACTTGGCAGTGCCGCGTGCGAACAGGCCCTGCGGGCGCAGCACGAGCACGACGATCATGATGGTGTAGATGACGAAGCCGCCGAAACGCGGCGCATAATATTTTCCCGCCACGTCTCCGATGCCGAGCAAAATGGACGCGAGAAACGGCCCCGTGATGCTCGAAGTGCCGCCGACCGAAACCACGATCAGGAAGTAGATCATGTACTTCAGCGGGAAGTGCGGCTCGAGCGAAAGGATCTCCGCGCCGAGCGCGCCGCCGAGGCCCGCAAGGCCGCAGCCGGTGGCGAAGGTGATCGCGAAAACCCAGTTCACATTGATGCCTAGGCCGCTCGCGACACGCTGGTCGTCCACCGCAGCCCTGAGGCGGCTTCCGAAGCGCGTATAGTTCAGGATCAGCTGCAACGCGATCACGATCAGCGCGCAGATAACGATGATGAGCAGGCGGTATTTGCCGATGCCGATACCGAAGAAGTCGAAGCGGCCTTGCAGGTAGGACGGCAGATTGATGAAGCGCTGCTGCGAGCCCATCGAGTAGTCCACGAGCGCGGCCGTCATGAAGACGAGGCCGATCGTGAACAACACCTGTTCGAGATGGCTGCGCTTGTAGAAGTGCACGTAGAGCGTGCGTTCGGCGACGAGGCCGATCATGGCCGAGAACATGAAGGCGATCGGCAGGCTCGCGAAGAACGGCACGCCATAGAAGTTCACGAGCCGCCAGGCGCAGTAGCCGCCGAGCATGGCGAAAGCGCCATGCGCGAGATTGACGAAGTTCATGAGGCCGAGCGTGACCGCGAGGCCGCAGGCGATCACGAAAAGCAGCATGCCGTAGGCGATGCCGTCGAAGAGGATGGTGAGCATACGCGCGTCTCGAACAATCGCCTCACCCTTCGAGACGCGATCCTCCGGATCGCTCCTCAGGGTGAGGCTTATTCATTAGAACAAAAGCCTCATGGTCAGGAGCGGACGTAATCCGCGTCTCGAACCATGAGGCTATAGGTTAGCCGGCTTACTTCTTCGCCGCCTTCACCGGATCCTTGACGTCGGGGAAGCTCGCGAACTCGACGTTGTAGAGTTCGCCGTTCTTCTTCTCGACCTTGCGGATGTAGATGGTCTGCACGATGTCGCGGGTTTCGGCATCGATCGAGATCGGCCCGCGCGGGCTTTCCCACTTCATGCCTTTCATCGCCGCGAGCAGCGCATCGCCGTCGGTTTTGCCGCCGGTCTTCTTCAGCGCTTCGTAGATCAGGTGGATGCCGTCATAGCCGCCGACCGACGCGAAGTTCGGGCGCATGCCGGGATTGGCCTTACGGAAGGCCGCGACATACTCCTTGTTCTTCGCCGACTGGTGATCGGTCGAATAGTTGTGCGCGGTGACCACGCCGACCGCCGCGTCGCCGAAGCCCGGCAGCACGTCGTCATCGGTGATGTCGCCCGGGCCGATCAGGCGGATGCCGGACTTGTCGAGGCCGCGCTCGACGAACTGCTTCATCAGGATCGCGCCGACGCCGGACGGCGTGAACACGTAGAGCGCGTCCGGCTTCTGATCGAGTACGCGCTGGAGGAAGGGTGCGAAGTCCGGGTTCTGGATCGGAACGCGGATGCTCTCGACGACCTCGCCGCCCTTCGACTTGAACTGCTCGACGAAGGATTTTTCTGCGTCGTGGCCGGGCGCATAGTCCGTGACCATGGTCACGACCTTCTTGATCTTATTCTGCGCGGCCCAGTCGGCGATGATGACGGCCGACTGGCCGAGCGTGAAGCTCGTCCGCACGATGTAGGGCGAGCGCTCGGTGATGATCGAAGTGCCGGCCATCATGACGACCATGGGCACCTTGGAGTTTGTCGCGATCGGCGCGGTCGCCATGGCGAGCGGCGTGAGACCGAAGCCCGCGATGAAGCTCACCTTGTCGTTCTGGATGAGTTCGCCTGCGATGCGCGCGGTGTTCTCGGCGCGGCCGGCGTCGTCGCGGACGATCAGTTCGATCTTCTTGCCTGCGACAGTAGTGCCGTTCTGCTGCATGTAGAGTTTTGCAGCGGCTTCGAGCTGCTTACCGGTCGTGGTGAAGGGCCCGGTCAGCGGAATGATGAGGCCGATCTTTACGGTCTCCTGCGCTGTGGCCGGCACGCTGCCTGCCGCAAGCGCGGTGGCCGCGAGCGCGGCCAGAAACGATCTGCGTAGCATGGACATTATCCTCCGGGGGTTGCGGTCTTTGGACGGCCGCGTTTTGAAAATCCCCGCCGGATACTCCGCCAACTGCCGGAATTTCGCAAGAATTCGTGGGCAAGCCCACGGTTGCGGGACGGCTTGCGCGCCTGCGAATTGGGCTAGAATAAGCGCGGGATTTTCCGGCAAGGTGAGCCAGATGCGGTTTCGTGTTTACGGCAGCGCTATTGTTGCGCTTGCGCTGTTGTTTTTCACTTCTTCTTGGGCGGCGGCCCAACCGGCGGCGGCAAACTGCCGGAATACGATCAGCTTCGAAAAGTGGCTCGCCGACTTCAAGCGCGAGGCGCTGGAACAGGGGCTGTCCCAGAAGACGCTTTCGCGGACGCAGCATCTTCTGGTGCTCGACCGGAAAATCATCGGGATCGATCGCGGCCAGCGCGTTTTCAGCCAGCCGTTTCTCGAATTCGCGGGCCGCATGGCCGGCGGCGGCCGCGCGCCGCGCAGTCAGCAACTGATCAAGAAGAACGCTGCGCTATTTCAGAAAGTCGAAGAACAGTACGGCGTGCCTCCCGCGCCGATCGCCGCGTTCTGGGCGCTCGAAAGCGGCTTCGGTACGGACATCGGCAAGTTCGAAGTGGTGCGCTCGCTCGCTACGCTCGCTTACGATTGCCGCCGCAGCGATCGTTTCCGCAAGGAACTGCATGCGGCGCTCAAGATCGTCGAGCGCGGCGATCTGACACCCGAACAGATGGTCGGCTCCTGGGCGGGCGAACTCGGGCAGACGCAGTTTCTGCCGTCGCACTATTTCGACTACGGCGTCGACTATGACGGCAACGGCAAGGTCGATCTCCTGCGCAGCGTGCCGGACTTGATCGCGACCACCGCGCATTACATGCAAAAGATAGGCTGGCGGCGCGGCGAACCCTGGATGCAGGAAGTGCGCGTGCCTTCGCAGATGGACTGGTCGCAGGCGAGCCTCGATATCGAACACCCGCACGCGCAATGGGCGAAGTGGGGCGTGACACTCGCGAACGGCAAACCGCTGCCGGATAGCGCGCCGCCCGCATCGCTGCTTTTGCCGATGGGAAGGCTGGGCCCGGCGTTTCTCGTATATCCGAACTTCCGCGTGTTCACCGAATGGAATCACTCGATCATCTATTCGACGACGGCAGCGTACCTTTCGACGCTGATTGCCGGAGCGCCTGTCATGCGCAAAGGCAACGGCGAGCCCGCGACCTTCACGATGGAGCAGGTTCGCGAATTGCAGACGCTACTGGTGAAAGCCGGTTACGAGGTGGGCGGTGTCGATGGACGGCTCGGTGCGGCATCGCGCAAGGCCGTGCAGCAGGCGCAGGTGAAGTTCAAGCTTCCCGCCGACGGTTATCCGACGGAAGAACTGATACGCCGTCTGCGGCGCGCAGGCGGTTGATCGCCTCATCCTGAGGAGCCCGCGAAGCGGGCGTCTGGAAGGATGAGGCCTCCTCATGGTTCGAGACGCGCTGCTTCGCAGCGCTCCTCACCATGAGGAACAATCAATCCTACATCGCGATCAGCTTCTGCCGGTCTGTTCTGTTGCCGCGTTCGTCCGGATGCTTCAAGCGAGCGTGTGAGATGTTTCTCACCTTCGCTGCCGGCGTGCCGGATGACTGTCGGAGAGATTGGTAGCGGAGGAGGGACTCGAACCCCCGACCCCAGGATTATGATTCCCGTGCTCTAACCAGCTGAGCTACCCCGCCGCCTGTTCGCGACAAAGCTACCGTCGAGAAGGGCCGGGATATGAAACCCAAGGCCGTCCCTGTCAAGGATGAATGGAACTCAGGCTGTCGCGGCGGCAGGCCTGGCGGCAGCCACGCCGTCGCGCGCGAAGCGCATCAGCGTGAAAACGCCGAAAGGCGGCACGGTGCGGCGCTCGACCAGCCGGACATGGCCGTTCTTCTCCGCCCAATCCGCGATCCGCTTGAAGGGAAATTCGGGCGACCAGCCGAGCTTGCGGGCATGCTGCGAGAACCAGCGCTCGAAGCTCGCGCGCAATCCGCGCTCCGCGCCGATGTGGTTCACGAGCACGATCTCGCCGCCGGGTTTCAGAACGCGCGCAAATTCGTCGAGCGTCTTTTCGGGCTGCGGCACCGTCGTGATGACGAATTGCGCGACCACGCAGTCGAAGGAGCCGTCCGCGAAGGAGAGGTTCGCGCCGTCCATCACGCAGAGGCCCTTCACGTTGTGAAGCTTCTCGCGGTCGACGCGCTCCTGCGCCTTGCGCAGCATCGGCTCGGAGATATCGACGCCGATCACTTCATGCGACTTGTCGAAGTAGGGAAGTTCGAGCCCGGTTCCGACGCCGACATTGAGAATCTTGCCGCCTATGCGCGTCGCGGCATTGGTCGCCGTGCGGCGTCCGACATCGAGCAGCGGCCCGAAAACCAGATCGTAGACAGGTGCCCAGCGGGCGTAAGCCTTTTCGATGGTGACGCGGTCGAGTCCCTGCGCCGTAGCGCCGTTTCCGGCCATTTCCGAATTCATTGACGCCCCTTCAAGAACGCTCAAACTGCCAACGCGGCTCCGGGTAAAGAAGCCATAACTATTTTCTCCCGGCTTTGGTTCGCGGGCAAGGTGGCGGTTATCACGCCGCCGCCCAAAATCCGGGCCTGTAGACCGGGGCTGTCATAAAGCACGCATGCCTGCCCGGGCGCGACACCTTCCTCTCCATCGATGAACTCGACGGAAAAGCCGGCGCCATCGCAATGCAGCGTGGCGGGAACCGGTGCGCGGGCCGAGCGCACACGGGCAAATACAGGGGTTCCGGCTTGGGACATTTCGGCGGGCGAAACATCGCCGAGCCAGTTGATCTCGCGAAGTGTCGCGCGACCGACCAGTAATGCCTCGCGTGGGCCTACGATCACGCGCTTCGCCTTCGGATCGAGCCGCACGACATAAAGCGGCTCTCCGCCGGAGACGTTCAGGCCGCGGCGCTGGCCGACCGTGTAGTGAATAATGCCCTGATGCGTGCCGAGCACGCGGCCGTCGAGATGCACGACTTCGCCGGGCTCGCCCGCGTTCGGCTTCAGGCGGTCGATGATGGTCGTGTATCGGCCCGACGGGACAAAACAAATGTCCTGGCTGTCCGGCTTGTTCGCAACCACGAGGCCTAGTTCTTCCGCGATCGCGCGTACGGCCGGCTTGGCAAGACCGCCAAGCGGAAAGCGCAGGAAGTCGAGCTGCTCCTGCGTGGTCGCATACAGGAAATAGCTCTGGTCGCGGTCGGCATCGTGCGCGCGGTGCATCGCCCTGCGATTTCCCGCGCTGCGGCTCTGGATGTAATGGCCGGTGACGAGTGCCGCGCCGCCGAGATCTTTTGCGGTTGCAAGCAGGTCCTTGAACTTCACGGTCTGATTGCAGGAAATGCAGGGCACCGGCGTCTCGCCGCGCGCGTACGAGTCCGCGAAAGGTCGGATCACCTGATCGCGGAAACGCTCCTCGTAATCGAGCACGAAATGCGGGATGCCGATCCTGGCTGCGACCGTGCGTGCATCGTGGATGTCGGAGCCCGCGCAGCAGGCGCCCTTCTTCTTGACGGCCTCGCCGTGATTATAGAGTTGCAGCGTGACGCCGACGACATCGTAGCCCGCGCGCTTCGCGAGCGCTGCCGCGACCGACGAATCCACGCCGCCCGACATCGCAACCACGATGCGGGTCTTCTTCGGGTCTCCGGCGATGTCGAAATCCGGGGTCATTCTGCTCTCTCGGCGCGGGTTATAGGCATCGGTCTCCCGCAAGCAAAGGGGCGGCAAAGTCTGCCCGGTGTGCGGAAATTGCCGGTATGGGCGGAGACCTCTGGGCGGGAAAAGTGCTGATTTTCGGGCACTTTCTGCGCTCCGCAAACTGGCCTGGCGCTTGCTGAATGAACTGCGGATCCAACCGTGAGCTCGAGGTGTTCCTTGGCCAGCGTCTCCGCAGTCACTACCGCCGAATTCCGCGCAAACCTTATTCAGCAGCCGAACGTTACGACGGAAGGCGACGATCCGTTTTCGTTGCTGCTCAACACCGTGACCGACGTGAAGGCTGCGGTGCAGAGGCCGGAGGCGCCGAAGGTCGCCGAACGCCGGGACGCTCCCGTGAAGCATCCGAAGCCGGAACCGGATGCCGACCGTCAGGCCAAGCGCCAGAGCAAGGAAGCCGCGAAGCCGGAAGCCGGTTCACAGCCGGATTCTTCCGCGCCGGTGAATAACGCAGCCGCAGAAAAGGAAGACGAAGAGATCGAGGCCGAGGGCGGCGATACGAACGCCGCCGATGCAATGCTCATGATTGCGCTCGGCGAAACGCCGCGGCAGGAAGTCGTCGTGGAGGCGCCCGCGGATGCGGAGGCTGTTTTGCAGCAAGCGCTCGCTCCCGTCGCCGGGACAGAAGCCGACTCCACGATGCCCGCTCCGGTGCCCGTGGCGGCGGCAGAAGCTACGAAACCCGAAGCATCATTCCAGCCTGCCGCGGCCGTGGCGGGTGTCGTAGCGAAACCGAAGCTCGAAATCGCTCCTGGCAATCCGTTCGGCATGCAGGTTGATGCGGAAGCGGAAATCGTGCTTCCGAAAATTTCGGCGGAAACGATTTCCTCGCTCATGAAGCCGCTGAAGGCGGTTTCGTCTCTGGATACGCAGTCGCAGGCGCAGGTGCAGACGCAGCCGGGCTCCGTGAATCTTGCGGCGGCGACGCCGCTGCAAGGGCCGGCGCAACTGGATATGCTCAACGCCGCCATCAACAAGCACGTGCAGCTTTCGCTTGCTTTCGAGGCGAACGAGGCTGCGCCTGAAGCGCCCAAACCCTTGATTGCCTCGAATGCGGTGGCGCCGAACTTCGCGATGACCGCGCAGGTCAACGCGCCGGTGCAGGCGCAGACCCAGCAGGTCGCCGAAGCCGCTCGCGCAGTGCCGCTCGACCAGCTTGCGGTCGAGATCGCGACGCGCGCGAACAAGGGCGAACGCCGCTTCGATATCCGCCTCGATCCGCCGGAACTCGGCCGGATCGACGTGCGGCTCGAGATCGACAACAAGGGCAACACCACGACCAAGCTGATCGTGGAGCGCGTGGAAACGCTCGATATGCTGAAGCAGGATGCGCGTGGGCTCGAAAAGGCGTTGCAGAACGCCGGCCTGAAGATGGACGCGGGCGGCATGCAGTTCTCGCTGCAACAGGATGCGCAGACCCATCAGGGGCATCAGAACCATGCGCCCGATATGCGCGGCGGTCGTCCCGATCTCGCGCCGGATGATAGCGAGGCCATGAAACAGGTTTCGATCAACGACACCCTGCTTGCGGCGCAATTGCGCGGCGGCGTCGATATCCGGATCTAGGAGCCTGTCATGGCAGTAAGCGGCGTAGGCGCGACATCGGCAACGGCTTCGGCGGCGGCCACCAGCCGGGCGTCGATCGCGAACAATTTCGATACATTCCTCTTGCTGCTGACGACCCAGCTCAAGAACCAGAATCCGCTCGATCCGCTGGACACCAACCAGTTCACGCAGCAGCTCGTCCAGTTCGCCGGCGTCGAGCAGCAGATCCGCTCGAACGAGTCGCTCGAAGCGCTCGTTAATCTCAACAAGACCAGCCAGCTCTCGACCGCGATGAACTATGTCGGCGCGACCGTCACCGCCGAAGGCGCGACCAGCGCGCTCAAGTCCGGTGTGGCGACCTGGTACGTCACCGCACCGCGTCCGGCGTCGGCCACGATCAATGTCTCGGACTCCAGCGGTAACGTTGTGTTCACACATGACACCACGCTGGAAGCGGGCACCAACGGCTTCAGCTGGGACGGCAAGATGACGAACGGCCAGACCGCTCCGGAAGGCCAGTACACGATCAAGATCAACGCGAAGGATGCGAGCGGTCAGGGGGTGACGATCTCCACCCAGTTCTCCGGCGTGGTCGATGCTGTCGATCTGTCGGGCAGCGAGCCCTTGCTGATGGTCGGCACCGCGCTTCTGTCGCTCGACAAGATCAAGGCGGTGCAGAAGCCGACGGCCACGAATTAGCCAAAAGCCCTTATTTTACAGCGCTTTTTGACCCTGTTCCGGCTTCGCTAAATGCCAGCGAGGCCAATAACCTTTTGGAAACAACCTCTTAGGGAAATGTTCAACTCTCGGCAGTAGGTTTTCGTCATTACGAGTTGTGTTCCGAGTGAGTTTGTAATGACCGAAGCGCATCGCCCGAGAGTGAAGTACGTAATCGGGCCGGACGGTAGCCCCTTGACGATCGCGGATCTTCCACCGCCGTCGACCCGCCGTTGGGTCATTCGCCGCAAGGCGGAAGTCGTTGCCGCTGTTCGCGGCGGCCTGCTCTCGCTCGAAGAGGCCTGCGCGCGCTACACGCTCACGGTCGAAGAATTCCTGAACTGGCAGGCGTCCATCGACAAACACGGTCTCGCCGGTCTGCGCACCACGCGCATTCAGCAATACCGGATGTAATTCCGTTCTCGCTAGAACGGCATCCGCAACAATCCGATCCCGATCACGATCAGAATGAGCGCGGCCCAGCGTTTGGGGCCGAAGCGCTCGTCGAAAATCAGTGCACCTAAAATCGCGGCGAACAGCACCGAGGTTTCGCGCAAGGCTGCGACCAGCCCGATCGGCGCTTTGGTCATGGCCCAGAGCGCGATCCCGTAGCTCGCGATGCTGATTGCACCGCCGAACAGCGCGCGGATCCAGAAGCCCCGCTCCTTCTCACGAACTTTTTCGCGATAGAAAAAGAAAGCGATCAGCGCGATCAGGATCGCGGTTCCCGCCATCATCCAGGAAACGTAAGCAACCGCGCTGCCGGCAAGCCGCGCGCCGACACCGTCGATGAGCGTGTACGCGACGACAACTGCGGCATTGGTGAACGCGAGGATCGCCGCACGAGGCGTCAATCCTCCGCGAAGCAGGGCGTCGGCGGAAAGCGTGACGACACCTGCGGCAATCGCGCCGACCGCAAGCCAGCCCGATAGCGAGAGCATTTCTCCGAGCCATACCGCACCGATCATCGCGGTGAATGCCGGAGCGGAGCCGCGTGTTAGCGGATAGGCCACGCCGAGATCGGCATGACGCAGCGCATAGCCGACGAGCACGAAATAGGCGACGTGAATGATCGAGGAAGCGGCGATCAGCGGCCAGCTCGGCGCGAGCGGCAACGGACTTGCCAGTACGAGCGGAATTGCGACGATGCCCGCCCCCACGGCGATCGCGACCGAAGCCGCGAGCTTGTCCGGTTCCCATTTGATGAGGGCGTTCCAGCTTGCGTGCAGGAGCGCGCCGGCGAGAACCGCGAGGAGAATTGCCGTGGTCAATAGAGGCTCGTCTTTTTATTCAAATGACGCATAGCTGCTTTTTCATGGGCCTGCGAATCCGGCTTGCGCTTTTCCTGCGCGGGCGCTTCCATTGCGCAGTTACGGGGGTATCCGGGTGTTTCGGTTTGCGGCGAACCTGAACATGCTGTTCGGGGAGTATAGTTTTCGTGATCGCTTCGTGGCCGCGCATCACGCCGGTTTCTCGGCGGTCGAGTTGCTGCATCCCTATGCCGAGCCGGTCGAGCACCTGAAACACTGGCTTCTCGAAAGCCGCCTGCAATGCGTTCTCATCAACACCCCCTTCGCTCCGGAAGGCGGGGATGCAGGCTGTGCCGCGATCGCAGGCCGGGAGCACGACTTCTTCCGCAAAATTCACCTCGCGCTGAGTTACGCGCGGGCGCTCGACGTGCCGACGATCCATGTCATGGCGGGCGATGCGAAAGCGGATATCCGCAATTCCGAAGCCTTCATCGCGAACCTGAAGAAGGCGGGCGCCGAGGCGGCGGAACTCGGCATTACGCTGACGATCGAGCCGCTGAATGCGCGCGATCGTCCGAACTATTTTCTCCGCACCAACGATCAGGCGGCGGAGATTCTCGACGCGGTCGGCCTCGATAATGTGCGGCTGCAATTCGACGTCTATCACACGCAGATTACCGAGGGCGATCTCACGCGCCGGATCGAACGGCATGCGCATCGCTTCGGTCATGTGCAGATTGCGGGCGTGCCGTTGCGCGACGAGCCGGATCGCGGGGAAATCAACATCGCCTCGGTGCTGAACACGCTCGCTTTCACGAGCTATGACGGTTTCATCGGCTGCGAATATCGTCCGCGCGGGCGCACCGAGGACGGGCTCGGCTGGTTGGAACCCTATCGCGCACCAGTGCGTGACTCTGCCCGGCAGCGCCGCTAGTCTTTTTTCGCGGCGCCGGGACAGGGACGAGTAGCGTGAACGACAAGAACAAGCCGGCCATGCCGGTAGCGGCGACGCCGCTGAAACAAGCCTTGCACGATGCGCGGATCGAGGCGGCGGAGCGTTCCGCCGTCATTATCGATTTGCGCGACGCCGAAATGGCGCGGCTCGAAATCCTGAACGAGGCGATCACCGGCGTCTTCAAGGACGTTCCCGCGCGGCACACCGACTATTTCGACCGGGGCGTTTCCGGCGGAGTGCAGCCGCGGCTGTGGCTGGACGCGATCACCCATGTCGTGATGGGCAACGACAAACGCACATACCGGCTGCTCACGGATACTGCGAACGGCCGCCGCGTGCTGGAAGAAAGCACCGATGTCCCTGCGATGCGCGAGGCGATCACGCGCTACGTCGCGCGCCGCATGGTTGCGCGCGAGCAGGCACTGGCGACTACGGAAACCAGAGAAGAAGCGCCGAAGAAAAGCCGTGGTGCGGTGTTCGCGGCTTTCGTGCTCGGCGCGCTTGCGGGTGCCGGGGCTCTCTTTGCCGCGGTGTGGTTTACGGCGAATCCGTAATGTTTGTCGTCCCGGCCAAGGCTGCGAAGCAGACGCGAGCCGGGACCCATAACCCCTGTCCTGGTGATTCTCTAAATCCGGTGTTTATGGGTCCCCGCTTTCGCGGGGACGACGCATATTAGATCAGCTTCACGCTTCTGATCTTCGCGATGCCCGCGCCGCCCCGCGCTATGCCGAAACTTTCCATGTCGCAGGTCCAGGCGCCTGCTTCGCCGCCGATCCGGTAAATATTGTACGCGCCGCCGCGCTCGGGCGCGGCTCCCGGATTGGATGCCGACGGCACGCCGATCACATTCACGTCCCTCTCCGGGCCTCTAATCTTTTGCAGCATCGCCTTGTGCTTGTGTCCGTGCAGCACAAGCTCTGCACCTTCACGGGTGACAGCGGCACAGAACGCTTTGGCGTCGGTGAGAACCTCATGCGGCGAATGTCTTCCGGCGGGCGGGTGATGGATCAGCACCACGCGGAAGCGGCGCTCTTCTTTCGTGATCTTCAGGAGCCGCTCGAACTCGAGCAACTGCGCCTTGCCGAGCTTGCCGGTGGCGAGAAAGGGCGCGGTCGGGATCGCGGTCGACAGTCCGATGATCGCGAGGTTGCCGCGGCGGCGCAGATAGGGAAACGCCGCTCCGGCGATTCCGGTGTCGCGCGCCGGCTCGTCGCCTGTGATGTAGTCCTTCCACATATCGACATGCAGCAGCGCCGTGCCGCGCACATAGGCGTCGTGATTGCCGGGCACCATCGAGACGCGGTCACCGGGACCGAGACTTTCGAGAAAGCGCCGCGCGAGGGCGTATTCGTCGGGCAGGCCGAGGTTCACGAGATCGCCGGTCACGGCCAGATGATCGAAGCCGCGGTGTTTCAGGTCTGCGACCAGCGCGCTCAGGAAATCCGGGCTGTGGTGCGCGCCGCGGTTCGAGCGCCAGTTGAAATAGCCGACCGCGCGCTTGCCCATCAGTTCGACGAGTCTGGGGCGCGGCATGGGGGACAGATGCGGATCGGAAAGATGGGCGAGCGTGAACATGAAGCCTGTGTAGCGGGAAATTATTGAAGGCAAAACAATCAATAAAATCCGCCTCATCGCCGGGCTCGACCCGGCGATCCAGTGCCGCGAACTCTGGATGCGCGGGTCAAGCCCGCGCATGAGGGATCAGATATAAGAACGGAATGATCCGCCGATTCCTGCATCTCTACTGGCGCATGAAGCGCGGCATGACGCTCGGTGTGCGTGGCGCCGTGCTGCGCGGCGGTGAAGTCCTGCTCGTGCGTCACGGCTATACGCCGGGCTGGCACTTGCCGGGCGGCGGCGTCGAGCCCGGAGAGACTTTCGAGGAGGCGCTAGCGAAGGAATTGCTCGAAGAAGGCAATGTCCGCGTGAAGGGAGCGCCGGAGCTTCACGGGCTGTTCCAAAACCGGAACGCCTCGTCGCGCGACCATGTCGCCGTCTATGTCGTGCGCGATTTCGACCATGGCGGGCCTCTCGCGCCGACCTTCGAAATCCAGGAGGCGAAGTTCTTTTCGCTGAATGCGCTGCCGGAAGGCACGACGCAATCGACGCGCAGGCGGCTCGCGGAAATTATGGAAGGCTTGCCGCCGCCCGCGCAGTGGTGAGCGCGGCATAGCCGGCCGCGCAGTACACACTCGCAAACGAGCCGTCATTGGACCGGCATCGGCTCCCGTGGTATTCGGCGCGCGAATTTTCGCGGAATTTCCTGCTTTGGCCGACCTGTTGCTCAACATCCAGCCCGAAACGCCGGAAGACGATCCGGCAATCGAAAAACTTTCCGAGCGGACCTTCGGCCCCGGACGTTTTGCGCGTTCGGCATATCGTCTGCGCGAAGGCGTCGAACACCGGCGCGAGCTTTCCTACACTGCGCGCATCGGCACGCTGCTCGTGGGCTCGGTGCGGCTCACGCCGATCACGATCGGCGGAGCGAAAGCCTTGCTGTTGGGGCCGCTGACGGTGGAGCCGCCGTTCAGGAGCCGCGGCGTAGGCCGCGCGCTGATGGAAGCTTCGATCAAGGCCGCGAAGAATGCCGGCGCGAAACTGATCCTGCTTGTCGGTGATGAGCCCTATTACGGGCGTCTGGGCTTTACGAAGGTCGCGCCCGGCCGCGTGAAGCTGCCCGGACCCGTCGATCCCGATCGCGTGCTGATCGCGGAAATCGTGCCCGGAGCGTTCGAAGGTGTCGAAGGCGCGGTGCGCCGCGACTACGGGCGGGATTAACTGACGCGCTGCACGAGCACGAAGGTCTGTTCGAGCCTGCGGACGGGCAGCGCCGTGAGCGGCGGCAGCAGTCTGAACTTTCCGTCCGCGCAGAATTTTTCCAGAATCTTCGTCAAGCCGTCGAGGCCGACATTGAACGGATCGAGGATCGTGGGGTTCGCGGTATGCGCGAGCGACCATTCGAGCGCCATGACGCCGTTCACGCTGAGGCAGGAAAGCCATGCGGTGAAGAGTTTTTCCGGGTCGTAGGAGTGGTCGAAGCTGTTCGAGTAGATCACATCGACCGCGCCGATCCATTCCGGCTTCACCTCATGGAAATCCCATTCGATCGTCATCGGGAATTCGGAGGCGTTGTCGGATATTTCGGTGCCGAGAATCGTCGCAGGCCGTGCCAGCGCGTTCTTGAAGAAATTCTGCTCCGCCGCGTTGCGGGTTCCGTGACAGAGTACGAAGCGGATTTCGGGAATGAATTTTTCGATCTCGTGCACGAGAAAGGTGATGTTCTCCTGCACGGCGAAGACGCGGTCCAGTTTGCCCTTGTTTCCGAGGATCTGTATGGTTTTGTAGAGTTCGTAATCGAACTTGCCGTTCGTCTTGTACGACATCACATTATAGAGATCGCCGCGCTCGAACTTCTTCAGTCCGACGCGCTCGCTGTAGAGGCGGCGAATTTCGATCTCGTAGGGGATTTCCTTGTCGCCGCCCCTGACCCGCTTGAGCCAGTGCCGCGCCCGGAAGAAAAGATAGTCGAGGTAAGCGATCATGGGCGGCGTCCTACGACGCCGGAGGCTCTGAATCAATCTCTCGTCGCTAAGCTTTGTGTCTTTGCAAGGCAGGTCTGCCTGCCTTCGCGTGCCATCGAAGGCAGGTCTACCTGCCTTCGCGCGCCCAAGCCGCGGCGATCCCCGCCATCAGGATCAGCAAGCCCGAGAGCCCGGCAAAAAGCGGGAACAATCCCAGTCCGCGCACCACGCTCGCGTCGCGCATCTTGAGGCCGAGCCAGTCGGGTCCCGCGAAGCGCTCGGCCGCGCGGATTTGCGCGATGCGCGGTGCGCCGCCGGAAAGGTCGGCGAGCCTGAGCACGCCGCCGCCTGTGCCGTTCGCAAGCGGCAGCAGCACGCCACGCGTGCTCGTTACTTCGAGATACTCGCGCGGATTGAGCGGCCCCAGGTTTACGAGCGCAGTTAACTTGCCGTCGGTCGCGCGCCAGAGCCCGAGTTCTTCAGCCTTGATCGCCGCGCGGAAGATGCCGGGTTCGACGCGCGTGAGGCTGAGGGTCTGCGTGCCGCCAGAAGGCGCGGTCACGGTCACGGGCTCCGCGCTTTCGCTCATGGTGCGCCGCTCGATCGAGATTTCACCGCCGCGCGCGGTCATGACTAGGCGCTCTTCCTCGAGTTCAGGTTCTTTCATCAGCCAGTGCGAAAGCCTGCGCAGAAGATCGAGATGCGGCCCGCCGCCCTCGTAGCCGCGCGCCCAGAGCCAGATGTGATCGGAGAGCAGCAGCGCAACGCGGCCTTCGCCGTAGCGCGAGAGCACGAGCAGCGGCTGGTTGTTCGGGCCGTTCATCAACGCGCTGCCGGCCGACGTCTGCGCTTCGATCAGGCGGAAGAAGCGGCTCCAGCGCGGCGGCGAGGATTCCGAGCCGGGCAGGGCGCGGGTTACCGGATGCTTCTTGCCTTCGTCGGTGAGCCCGGCGCGATAGGCGACTTCCGTGATGTTGCCGGTTGGCGCAGCGGGCAGGATCGCTTCGAGCGGCGTGCGCCAGACCGAATTTCTTCCGGCGTAATCGGGGCCGGCCGCGATCAGCATGGCGCCGCCCGCGCGGACATATTCGACGATGTTGTCGAAATAGATCAGCGGCAGCACGCCCTGCTGGGCGTAGCGGTCGAAGATGATCAGATGAAATTCCTTGATCTTCGTCTGGAAGAGTTCGCGGGTCGGGAACGCGATCAGGGAAAGTTCGTGGATCGGCGTGCCGTCCTGCTTCTCCGGCGGACGCAGAATCGTGAAATGAACCAGATCGACGTTGGCGTCGGACTTGAGCAGATTGCGCCAGGTGCGCTCGCCGGCGTGCGGCTCTCCGGACACGAGCAGCACGCGCAGCTTCTCGCGTACGCCATCGACGGTGAGCGCTACGCGGTTGTTGAGCAGCGTCAGTTCGTTTTCGAGCGGAGCGGCCTCGATCTCGACGATGTTCGCGCCGGCATGCGCGATCTCGACCTCAACCCGTTCTTCGACACCCGCGGTGACGACGGTGTTTGCGACCACGGCGCCGTCGCGGCGAACCGTGACGTTCACCCGCGCGCCGTTCGGGATGCCTTCGTCGACGACGCGGAAGCCGATGGTCTGCCGCTGTCCGACGATGCCGAAACGAGGCGTCGAAGTCAGCGCCACGCGGCGATCGCGCTCGTTCTCGCGGCCGGTAATCAGCGCGTGAACCGGCGCCTCGAAGCCGAGATGCTGGGGCAGCGGCACGTCGTGTACGCGGCCGTCGGTAATCATGATCGCGCCTGCGACGCGCTCCGGCGGTACGTCCGAGAGTGTCGCGCTCAGCGCGGAGAACAGCTTGGTGCCGTCGCCTTCGCCATCGGTACCGCCATCAACGATGCGCACTTCGAGATTGGGAATTGCAGCGAGACGCTGTTTCAGGAGTTCGGCGGCTTTGTCCGTTGCGTCAGTACGGTCGCCGAAGCGCTGGCTTGCGCTGCGGTCGAGCACGACGGCGACGACGGAAGTCAGCGGATCGCGGTCCTCGCGGGTGAGCGAGGGGTTGGCGAGTGCGATCACGCCGAGCACAAGCGCGATCGTGCGGATGATTGCGCCTCGTGAGCGGGAGAACAGAAGAAGGGCTGCGACCAGCACGACGACCGCAGCCGCGCCGAAGAGCAGCGGCAGCGAGATCAGCGGTTCGAATGCGATGCCGAGGTTCATGCCGCTATTGCCCCAGCCTCTCGAGTAGCGCCGGCACATGCACCTGATCGGCTTTGTAGTTTCCGGTCAGGATGTACATGACGATGTTCACGCCGACGCGATACGCGAACTCGCGCTGGCGCGGCTCGCCCGGCGTCAGCGGCAGCATGGGCTGTCCGTCCGAGGAAACTGCCCAGGCACCGGCAAGATCGTTCGACGTGATCAGGATCGGGGAAACGCCGTCGCCCGCGCGGGCGGGACGATCCGCTTCTTCTTCGGCGCTTGCGGGCAGCGCTTCGACCCAGAGGCTTCCGCTCGTGAAACGGCCCGGAAAGTCGCGCAACAGATAGAACGATTTCGTCAGCACGTGATCGCGCGGCACCGTGTCCAGTTCCGGCAGATCGAGCGAGGAGAGAATGTCGCGAAGCGCGGCGGTCGCGGGTGTCACCTCGCCGCCGCGCGGATTGGTGATCGCAAGCGCGTCCCGCGTGTCGAACAGGATGGTGCCGCCCTGCTTCATGTAGGCGTCGATCCGGCTCAGGACCGCGGGCGAAGGCTTCGCCGCGCCGGGCACGACCGGCCAGTACAGCATCGGGAAGAACGAAAGCTCGTCGCTTGCGATATTCACGCCCATCGGCGCTCCGGGCTCAAGCGCGGTGCGCGCGGCAAGAAATGCGGAGAGACCTTCGAGACCCGCCTTGCTGATGGCGTCGGTCTCGCTGTCTCCGGTGATCACATAGGCGAGCCGCGTCTGCTGCACGGAGCGCACCTCGGTCGGCAGCGAAGTATCGATGTTCTGCTGTACGCGCGGCGCGGTTTGCGCCTCTGCGCGCATATCCGCGAAGAAGAGCGGGATGCCGAACGCGAGCAGGATCGCCGCGGCCGCGCGGCGGCGCGTCATGCGGTTCAATCCGCCCGCGAGCCAGAACACGATCAAGGCGTCGATCACGAGCAGCAGGAGCACGAGCGACAAGAGTGCCGCGCGCAGATCGACCGGTTCGGAACGGCGGTACGGCTCAATGCTCGCTTTGAGCTTCGAGAGATCGAGCGGCGCGAGGCGGTCCTTCGGCAGTAGCGAGTTCACTGCGAGCAGGCTTTCTGCCGGACCATAGAATCCGGGCGGATGATCCGCGTTGCCGCGGTCGGTGAAATCGGCCGCAAGCGGCTTTGCCGTCGGTCCCGGCGCGGTGAAGGCGCCGTAGCCGTCGAGCAGACGCGAAGGCGAAACGGTCGGCACGTTCGAACGCTGCGCTTCCTGCTTGCCGTCCGCAGGGCGATTGACGGCGCTACCGAGGCCGACCGTCCGGCGCAGCATTTCGACGAAGGCGCCGGAGAGCGGAAGATTAGACCACGAGGTGTCGGCAGTGACGTGAAACAGCGCGAGCAATCCTTTGCCGCGCCGTTCCGCTGTGACGAGCGGCGTGCCGTCGGCAAGCGAGGCCCAGGTGCGCTCGGCAAGCCGTCCGTCCGGCTCGGCGAGAACCTGGCGTGTGACGCTGACGTCGCCCGGCACGATCATATCGGTAAACGGGCTTTCGCGAGAGAAAGAGCCGAGCTTCTGCGGCTGCTCCCAGGAGAGCGAGCCGCCGAGCACGCGGCCGCCGCGCCTGAGCCGCACCGGCACGAGATCGTCGTCGGTGGCGCCCGCAAGACGGCGTCCCGCGAAGCGGATCAGCACGCCGCCGTTCTCCATCCATTTGAAGAGCTGCTCGCGCGCTTCCGGCGGAATGGTGCCGACGTCGGAAAGCACGATCACGGGAATCTGCTGCTCGATGAAGCGCGCGATCGCGATGCCCGCAGCTTCGTTGCCGGATACGCGAACGTCCGCAAAGGGCGAAAGCGCGCGGGAGAGATAGAAGGTCGCCGCGAGCAGCGGTTGCGCGGTATCCGCGGTGCCGCCGGAAACGATGCCGACCGTGCGGCGGCGCCAGCGCTTATCGAGCAACTGCACGGCGCCCGCCGAGCGTTCGCCCGTGATTTCAAGGCGCGCGATGTCGTTCCTGATTTCGACCGGAAGTTCGAATTTCGCTTCCGTTTCGAGTGCGCCGATCGCGAACGAGAACGGTGCATCGCCGAGCGGCAACCCGCGCAGATCGCGCGCGCGGACGCTGCCGTTCGCGGGCGTGTTGGTATCCGGGCGCAAGACCTTCACGATCAGCGCGCCGGCGTTGTTCTCGGCACCCGCAAGCGCGAGTGCGCTTTGCGTGCCGCCGGAGATCACGATGAGTTGGCCTGCGGGAATGCGTTCACCAAGTGCCGCGGCGAAAGCTTCGCCGTCGCCGAGGTCGATGCCGTCCGAAAGCCAGATCACGGAAGCGTCGGGCTGGCGCTTCATCAGTTCCGCGAGGCCGGGAAGAATGTCCGCACGGTTCGGCTGGTGCGGGGCGGGCGCGAGCAGGCGCAACTGCTCGCGCGCTTCGAGCGGGCGCAGAAGCGAAACGTCCTTCTGCGGCTTTGCCGTTGCGAGCAAGGCGACGGGACGGTTTTCGGATTCGGCGCGGGCGATGATCGCGTTCGCGGTGTAGAGACGGTTCTGCCACTGCGCGGCGGATGCCCAGCCGGTATCGACGACAAGCACGATCGCGCCGGTGGTGCGCGAGGTTGCGGGCGGCGGATTCAAGAGCGGGCCTGCCGCCGCAAAGATAATGAGCGCCGCGAGCGAGAGCCGGAGTGCCGTGAGCCACCATGGCGTGCGCGCAGGCGTCTCTTCCTTGGGTTCGATCTCAAGCAGGAGCCGCGTCGGCGGGAAGCGAATCAGGCGGGGCTTCGGCGGCACGAGGCGCAGCAAGTACCAAAGCACCGGAAGCGCCAGAAGCGCGAGCAACAAGAGCGGCGAAGTGAATCCGATCGGGAGACCGATCATGCGGCCTCCGTTTCGCCAAGCTTCACGCCCGTGCGCTTTCTCGAAATCACGTCGCGCGCCTCGCCCATGCGGGCATGCAGCGAGATCAGGAGTTCGCTCGCAGGGCGGTCGGTGCGATGGATTGCGAAGCTCCAGCCGCGTCGCGAAGTTTCGCTGCGGATCGTTTCGCGGTGTTTGGCGACGAGCGCGAGATAGTCGCGCGCCCACATTTCGGCACGGCCGACCGTAAGATTCTGCCCCGTTTCCGGTTCGCGGAAATCGATGCGGCCGGAATAAGGGAAGGTTTCTTCCGCAGGATCGACGATCTGCACCACGTGGCCACCGGGGCCGCGCTTCGCCATGTGGTCGATCGCGGCGACGATCTCGCGCGACGGACTCCAGAGATCGGAGAGCAGAACGATTTCCTCGCGCGGGCCGGGCGTGATCGGCGGCGGCAGGCTCTGCCATCCGCTGCCGTGATGAATGATCGCTTCGGCCATGCGTTCGATCACGTTGCGGTTTGCGGAGGGCCGCATGAGGCCGGGGATCGCGACACGCTCGCCGCCGCGCACGAGCAATTCGCCGAGTGCGAAGGCAAGCACCAGCGCGCGGTCGCGTTTCGTTTCCCAAACGAGCGGTGAGGCGAACACCATCGAGGGTGAAAGATCGGGCCAGATCCAGATCGTGTGCGACGCTTCCCATTCGCGCTCGCGCACGTAGAGATGGTCGTCGCGCGCGGAACGGCGCCAGTCGACGCGGTTCGACGGCTCGCCGTCATTGAAGCGGCGGTACTGCCAGAAGTTTTCGCCGGGGCCGGCGCGGCGCCTGCCATGAAGGCCGTGAAACACGGAAGCGGCGGCGCGGCGCGCTTCGAGGATCAGACGCGGCATCGCGGCGACGAGTTCTTTCGCTCCGCCCGTCGCGGAACGGATCGGTGCGATTTCTTCTTGCCGTGCTTCGTCCTGGCTCGCGTTCATTCGGACTTTCAGATCTTCGCTTTCAGCTTCGCGATCACGCTTTCCACGGTCGCGCCGTCTGCGCGCGCGGCGAACGTGAGCGCCATGCGGTGCTTGAGCACAGGCTCGGCAAGTTCGAGCACGTCGTCGATCGAGGGCGCGAGGCGTCCGTCGAGCAACGCGCGTGCGCGTACGGCGAGCATGAGCGCCTGCGAGGCGCGCGGGCCGGGACCCCAGGCGATCTGCTTTGCGATGTCGCCGCTTGCGTTGTCGGGGCGTGCGGAGCGCACGAGATTGAGGATCGCTTCGACGACGGACTCGCCGACCGGAATGCGGCGCACGAGCCGTTGCGCGGCCATCAGGTCGTCCGCGGTCATCGCGGCGCGCGGTTTGGTTTCCTCGACGCCGGTGGTGTCGAACAGGATTTTCTTTTCCGCTTCGCGATCCGGATAGGTCACGTCGATTTCCATCAGGAAGCGGTCGAGCTGCGCTTCGGGCAGCGGGTAGGTGCCTTCCTGTTCGAGCGGGTTCTGGGTCGCGAGCACATGGAACGGCTTCGGCAGGTCGTGGCGCTGGCCCGCGACCGTGACGTGATACTCCTGCATGGATTGCAGGAGCGCGGATTGCGTGCGCGGGCTAGCGCGGTTGATTTCGTCGGCGAGCAGCAATTGCGTGAATACCGGGCCCTGAATGAAGCGGAACGAGCGCTTGCCGCTCGCGGACTCCTCCAGCACTTCCGCGCCGACGATGTCGGACGGCATCAGGTCGGGCGTGAACTGCACGCGGCGCGCCTGCAATCCGAGTACGGTGCCCATGGTGTCGGCGAGCTTCGTCTTCGCGAGGCCGGGAACGCCGAGCAGAAGCGCGTGGCCGCCGGCGAGCACGGTGATCAGCGCGTGATCGACGACCTTTTCCTGACCGAAGATGACGTTGCCGATTGCGGCACGGGCGGCTTTTACGGAGGCTGCGGTGGTTTCCGCGGCGCGGACGATCATCTGGTCGAAATTTTCGGGGCTTGCGGGGCTCAACGGCTCCTCCATCTGCACGAGAAGGACAGTATCGAGCCGGACTTGTATTCGCGGCCTTCCGACTCACTTGTCTCGATCATGTTCATGCAATTTCCATGCGCACGAAAGACCGGGACTGGGCCGCAATCATGGCGATCCCAAGCGGGCTTCGTAGCGTTTAGGCTATGATGAAATCAGGGCTTTTCGCGATCACAATCCGAGTAGGTTCATGACGACGGGTCACGGCAACAATACGGGGGCGGCCCCGAAAGGGCTGGAATCGCTGATCGCCGCCGTGGGCAAGGAGCGGAAATTGCCGCCGGTGCACCTGTGGAACCCGCCTTTTTGCGGCGATCTCGACATGCGGATCGCCGCCGACGGAACCTGGTTCTACCTCGGCACCCCGATCGGCCGTCCCGCTCTGGTGCGGCTCTTTGCTTCGGTCCTGAAGCGCGAGGGCGAGAAGTATTTTCTGGTGACGCCTGTTGAAAAGGTCGGGATCAAGGTCGACGACGCGCCTTTCCATGCAGTCGAGATGGCGGTAGATGGCGAAGGCGCAAGCCGCGTGCTTTCCTTCCGCACCAATGTGGACGACCTCGTGCGCTGTGATGCGGAACACCCGCTGCGTTTCGAGCCGGAAGAAGGAACGGGCGGCCTGAAACCTTATCTTCATGTGCGGCGCGATCTGTGGGCGCGGGTCACGCGCGCGCTTTTTTTCGATCTGGTCGAAATGGGCGAAAACAGAAATCTCAACGGCAGGGAATTGTTCGGCGTCGCCTCCGCCGGGGAGTTCTTCTCGATGGCGCCGGCCGAAACGATCGCAGGTTTGCGCTGAATGACCGGCAGTCTCGTCGAGGCACAGTTTTCGCCAGCGCTGCGCGCGTTCGTCTCGCTTGCGCGCGAAAAGCTCTATCGCGAGCCGCAGGAATTGATGCAGCATCCGCGCGATTTCAAGAACGGCGATCACCGGCTCAATCCGGATTTCACCGACAACATCGCCGCGAATGCGCCGCGGCCTGCCGCCGTGCTCGTGCCGATCATCGCCTATGACGAGCCGGTGGTGTTGCTGACGCAGCGCTCGAAGCATCTCTCGACCCACGCGGGGCAGGTGGCGTTTCCCGGCGGCCGCATCGATCCGGGAGACGAGTCTCCTTTGGCTGCGGCCTTGCGCGAGGCCGACGAGGAGATCGGGTTGCCCGCGCGATACGCGACCCCGCTCGGCTATCTCGACTCTTATTTATCGGGCACCGGCTTTCGTATCGTGCCGGTGGTGGCGCTGATCGAGCCGGGCTTTACCTTGCGCATCAATCCGAGCGAGGTGGACGAGGTTTTCGAGGTGCCGCTCTCCTTCCTGATGGCGCGCGAGAACCACGCCAGGCACTCGGGCGTCTGGAAGGGGGTCGAAAGACATTTCTACGCAATGCCCTTCGAAAAGCGTAATATCTGGGGCGCCACAGCCGGAATGATCCGCAATCTCTACGAGAAGCTCTACGAATAATGGTCCGCACGATTTTCACCGAGCTTGCCTTCTTCATCGCGCCGTTTGCGATCTATGCGGCCGTGCTCATGCTGATGCGCAAGGATGCGCGCGACCGCGAGAACTGGGGCGCGAAGGTAATCGGCTGGCTTGCGTTCGCCGGTATCCTGCTCGTCGCGGCGAGCCTTGTGTGGTTCGCGCATTACGGCGGCTACAAACCGGGCTCGACCTACGTCCCGGCCTATATCGACAAGGACGGGAAGCTCGTTCCGGGCCACACAAAATGAGTGCCGCCCCGGCGCAAAAGCAACTCGCCGCGGACAAAGTCGCCTTCCTCAACGCAAAACCGCTGGCCGATGTGCTCGCCGTCCTGAACGGCGGCGGCGAGGAAACGCGCGTGGTCGGCGGCGCCGTGCGCAATCTCATGCTGGGGCTTCCGCTCACTGAGATCGATCTTGCGACGACTGCGGAACCGAAAACGGTGATCGACCGTGTGACGGCGGCTGGTTTTAAGGCGGTGCCGACCGGCATCGAGCACGGCACCATTACTGTCGTCGCAGACGGAAAGCCGTTCGAGGTCACGACGCTGCGCGAAGATGTCGAGACCGATGGCCGTCATGCGGTGGTGCGCTTCGGCCGCGACTGGAAGAACGATGCCGCGCGGCGCGATTTCACGATCAATGCGATGTCGCTCTCGCGGGACGGCACGGTGCATGACTATTGCGGCGGGCTCGCCGACGTCGAAGCATGGCGCGTGCGTTTCATCGGCGACCCGGACGAGCGCATCGCGGAAGACTATCTGCGCGTGCTGCGTTTTTTCCGCTTCTTTGCGGCCTATGGCGAAGGCGAGATCGACCGCGCGGGGTATCTCGCCTGCGCGAGGGCACGCGACAAACTCGGCGCGTTGTCGCGCGAACGCATCCGTGCGGAGATCATGAAGATGCTCATTGCACGGCGCGCAGCCGTCGCGATGACCGCGATGGCGGACGCCGGCATCTACGATCGTGTCTTCGCGAATGCGCCCGAATTGCCCGCGCTTTCGCGGCTCGCGCTGATCGAACAATCGAACGAGATCGCGCCTGATGCCGTGCGGAGGCTGGCGGCGGTCGCGGTGCGGTTCGGCGAAGATGCGGTCAGTTTGCGCGAGCGGTTGCGGCTTTCGAACGAGGAGTTCAGGCGCCTTGCGTCGATGGGCGACCGCTGGTGGCGGCTCACGCCTTCGTCCGGTGAATCTTATGCGAAGGAAACGCTCTATCGGATCGGGGCCGAGGAATATCTCGACCGCGCGCTGCTTTCCTTTTCGCACGCGGATGTTTCTCTCGCCGACGAGGCTTGGGGTGCTCTTCTGTCGCTGCCGCAACGCTGGACGCCGCCGAGGTTTCCTTTGTCCGCCGACGACTTCATCAGGCGCGGCGTGGAAAAAGGCCCGAAGCTCGGGCGTGCGCTTGCGCGTGCCGAAGCCGCCTGGATTGCCGCTGATTTTCCGTGGGACGAGAAGGCGCTGAAGAAGATTGTGGACGAGGCGATTTCCTGAGGTCGTCCCCGCTTTCGCGGGGACGACGGCTTCGAGTCACCTCGCGGAATTGTCATTATGTAACGGCGCTATCTTCGCTAAGGTCTGCCAATGAGACTTCTGCGCGCGCTTCTTATTTTCGTGGTCGGCGGCTTGTTCGGCGTCGTTGCCGGCTTCGCGGCAGGCATCTGGTTCTTCCCGTACATCTTCCCGCTCGAGCCTGTGAACCATGTGCTCACACAGGAAGAAACGCAGGCGCAGGTTGTCGCCGAAGGGACTTTCATTCACGCCAACCCGCGCGATCCGATCCACTGGGGCAAGGGTTCGGTGAGCGTTTACAAGAATATGATCTACCTGAAGCCGGATTTCGAAGTCGGTCCGGGGCCGGACTATCGCGTGCTGCTCGTGCCGAAATCCGGAATCAAGACCAATGCCGACGTGCGCGAGGTGCTCGCGAAGTCCGCCGATCTCGGGCAGATTCAGGCGTTCAAGGGCGGGCAGCGCTATGCGATCCCCGCGAACCTCAATCTCGCTGATTATCAGAGTGTCGTGATCTGGTGCCGGCAGTTCGGCGCGCTGATTTCGCCTGCGGATTTGGGAAAACAATAATTGTCATCCCCGCATGCGCGGGGACGACAATTACGGCCACTTCACCACGGGCGGCAGCGACGAGAGAATTGAGTTCACATTGCCGCCGGTCTTCAGGCCGAACACCGTGCCGCGGTCATAGAGAAGATTGAACTCGACATAGCGCCCGCGGCGCACCAGTTGTTCCTCGCGCTCCGCTGCGTTCCAGGGCTTCGCGAAATTCGCGCGCACGATCTGCGGATAGATTTCGAGAAAAGCGCGGCCGACTTCCTGCGTGAAGGCGAAATCGGCCTCGCGGTCTCCCGTGTCGAGCCAGTCGTAAAAGATGCCGCCGATGCCGCGCGGCTCGTTGCGGTGTTTCAGATGAAAGTATTCGTCGCACCAGTTTTTCAGCTTGGCGTAATCTGCGATAGCCGAATGCTTGTCGCAGGCCGATTTCATTGCCGCATGAAAAGCGATCGTGTCGGGGTCGGTCTGGTTGCGGCGTGCATTCAGCACAGGCGTCAGGTCCGCGCCGCCGCCGAACCATGCCTTCGCGGTTACGACATGCCGCGTGTTCATGTGCACGGTCGGGCAGTGCGGATTCTTCGGATGCGCGATCAGCGAAATGCCGGAGGCCCAGAAGCGCGGGTCTTCTTCCGCGCCTTTGATCTCTTTCCGGAACTCCGGCGCGAACTCGCCATGCACCGTCGAGATGTGGACACCGGCTTTCTCGAACAGCCGCCCGTGCAGCATGGACATCTCGCCGCCGCCACCCGGCGCCCCGGTATGATCGGTGCGCTCCCATGGCGAGCGCACGAACTTGCCCGGCGCGCCTTCATATAAAGAAGACGGCGCTTCTTCTTCGAGTTTTTCGAAAGCCAGGCAGAGCCGGTCACGCAATTCGCGAAACCAGACGCTTGCGCGATCTTTGTAGTCATCATGCATCGTTCAGTCTTCCGGTCTGCCGCAGTGCTTCGCCCAAAACCATCGAAAGCGCTACCGCGATATTGAGCGAGCGCAGCCCTTCGCGCATCGGTATCCTGAGCGAGGCGTCGGCGGCGGCATGCACCTTGTCGGGAACGCCGGCGGATTCACGTCCCACCATCAGAAGGTCCCCGTCGCGAAACGCGAAAGCGGGGTAGGCGGTCTTCGCCCGGGTCGTGAGCAGGACGAGCCTGCGCCCGTTTTCCCTGCGCCAGTCTTCGAAGGCTGCGAACGAAACGTGCCGCTCGATTTTTACGGCGTCGAGATAGTCGAGGCCTGCGCGGCGGAACGACCGGTCGCTCACCGGAAAGCCCGCTGGCTCGATGATGTGGACCGGCACGCTCATGCACGCGGCCAGCCGCATGATGGTGCCCGCGTTCTGCGGAATGTCGGGCTCGTAAAGTGCGATTTCCATTGGCGGTTCAATGGCATGGACCGCGCAGACAGGCACGCGCAATTCCCTGCATAACGACTCCGTGCCGCATGGCCGGATACTGGACAACCCTAGGGTCTGGTGACATTAGAAGCTTTCAATAGGGGCGCCGCAATCGGCAGATTCTGCCGATTTTTGCAGGGTTTGCGCCGCGGATCGGGGGCACCGCCAGGATCAAGGGCGAGTCCGTTTCGCGGCGTCTTGCTGGGGGCAAGGTGCGCTCCGTCGAGGCGTTGGAAAGGACCGTAACTTGGCGAAATCCACCACAATGAACGGCGAACAGCCGACCCGCCGCGACTTCCTTTATATCGCGACCGGCGCGATGGGTGCCGTTGGCGCCGCTGCCGCAGCCTGGCCGCTCATTCACCAGATGAACCCGGACGCTTCGGTGCAGGCGCTCGCTTCGACCGAAGTCGATCTTTCGCCGGTCAAGGAAGGCCAGATCATTACCGTGAAGTGGCGCGGCAAGCCGGTCTTCATCGCGCACCGCACGAAAGCGGAAATCGAGGAAGCGCGGAAAACGCAGCTTCGCGAATTGCCGGATCCGGTTGCCGACGACGCGCGCGTGAAGAAGGGCAAGGAACAGTGGCTCGTGCTGGTCGGCGTCTGCACGCATCTCGGTTGCGTGCCGCTCGGCCATCAGGGCGACTACAAGGGCTTCTTCTGCCCCTGCCACGGCTCCCACTACGACACTTCGGGCCGCATCCGGAAAGGTCCGGCGCCGACCAATCTCGAAGTGCCTCCTTACGAATTTGCTTCCGACACGATGGTGCGGATCGGCTGATCCGCACTTCGCATTTTTGAAAACGGAATCTGAAGAATGAGCGGTTCGTCGAACTTCAAGCCGAAAAGCGCCATCCTGCAATGGACCGAGCGCCGTCTCCCGATCCTCGGGCTGATGCATTCGTCCTTCGTGGCTTACCCGACGCCGCGCAATCTGAACTACTGGTGGACGTTCGGCGGCATCCTTTCTTTCTGCCTCGGCGTGCAGATCATCACCGGCATCGTGCTGGCGATGCATTACACGCCGACGGTCGCCGGTGCGTTCGACTCGGTCGAGCACATCATGCGCGACGTGAACTACGGCTGGCTGATCCGCTACGTGCACGCGAACGGCGCGTCGATGTTCTTCATCGCCGTCTACATCCATATTTTCCGCGGCCTCTATTACGGCTCATACAAGGAGCCGCGCGAGATCCTCTGGATTCTCGGCGTCATCATCTTCCTGCTGATGATGGCGACCGCGTTCATGGGCTACGTGCTGCCGTGGGGCCAGATGAGCTTCTGGGGCGCGACCGTGATCACCAACCTGTTCTCGGCCATTCCCGGGATCGGCCCGAAGGTGGTCGAATTCCTCTGGGGCGGCTACTCGGTCGATCAGCCGACGTTGCAGCGCTTCTTCTCGCTGCACTACCTGCTGCCGTTCATGATCGCGGGCGTCGTCGTCCTGCACATCTGGGCGCTGCATGAGGTCGGCCAGAATAACCCGGCCGGCATCGACGTGAAGTCGGACAAGGACACCGTGCCGTTCACGCCCTATGCCACTGCGAAGGACAACTTCGCGATGGTCTGCTTCATGATCTTCTTCGCGTGGTTCGTGTTCTACATCCCGAACTATCTCGGTCACGCCGACAACTACATCCCGGCGAACCCCTTGCAGACTCCGACGCACATCGTGCCGGAATGGTACTTCCTGCCGTTCTACGCGATCCTGCGCGCGATCCCGTCGAAGCTCGGCGGCGTTATCGCGATGTTCGGCTCGATCGCGCTTCTTGCGTTCCTGCCGTGGCTCGACCGCGCCAAGACCCGCTCGGCGAAGTACCGCCCGCTGTTCAAGCAGTTCTTCTGGGTGTTCGTGCTCTGCTGCATCGGGCTCGGCTGGCTCGGGGCCAAGCCCGCGGAAGGCGGATATGTGATCGCTTCGCGCATCCTCACCGCCTACTACTTCATCCACTTCCTCGTGATCCTGCCGCTGCTCTCGTACTACGAGAAGCCGTCGCCGCTGCCCGCCTCGATCGCGGACTCGGTGCTCGGCAAGCAACCGGCGAAAGCTTAGCGCTAAGGGGCCGCCAAGATGAACAAGAACACCCTTCTCGCGCTCGGCATCGTATCCGCGATTTCCTTCGGTTCGGCAGGCGCCGTGCTTGCCGCGGAAGCCGGGCCGCAGCCGCCGCGGCAGAAGTGGACCTTCTCGGGTCCCTTCGGCCACTACGACAAGCAGCAGCTCCAGCGCGGCTTCAAGGTTTACCGCGAGGTCTGTCAGGCCTGTCATTCGCTGAAGCTGGTCGCGTTCCGCACCCTCGGCCAGCCGGGCGCGCTCGGCTTCTCCGAAGGCCAGATCAAGGCGTTGGCCGCCGAGTATCAGGTTAACGACGGCCCGAACGACTCCGGCGAGATGTTCCAGCGTGCAGGCCGTCCGTCCGACTATTTCCCGCCGATCTTCGCGAACGAACAGGCGGCGCGAGCGACCCACAACGGTGCGCTCCCGGTCGATCTCTCGGTGATCGCGAAGGCGCGCACCTATGAAGTCGGCTTTCCCGGCTTCCTGATCGACATCGTCCGCCAGTATCAGGAAAACGGCGTCGACTACCTCCACGCGCTCCTGACCGGCTATGAAGACAAGGCGCCCGCGGGCGAGACGCTCACGCCGAACCAGTTCTGGAACAAGTATTTCCCGGGCCACAAGCTCTCGATGCGTCCGCCGCTCGAAGACAAGCGCGTCGAATACACCGACGGCTCGCCGCAGACGGTCGATCAGTATGCGCGCGACGTGACCGCGTTCCTGATGTGGGCGGCCGAGCCGCACCTCGATGCGCGCAAGCGCATGGGGTTCCAGGTCATGATCTTCCTGATCGTGTTCGCGGGGCTCGCCTACTTCACCAAGAAGAAGATCTGGGCGAGCGCGCACTGAGGCTTGCCGCAATAAAATAAAGGCCCCGCTTTGCGGGGCCTTTTTCTTTACCGAGCAGCAGCTTACTTGCCGTAAGCCTGCTTGTAGGAAGACGTGCCCTTCTTGGACGTCTCCGCTTTCGGCTTTTTCTTTTCCTTGCTGGGTTTGGCTTGGCCCTTAGCCATGGCGATTTCTCCTGAATTGTTTGCGGCGTTTCGCGAATCCGTCGCCGCAATGAAGTAGGCTATTCTTGTTTTGCGCCTGCCGACAAGGCGCCCGGCCACACCGCAGGAATTTTCATGAACCCGCCCGACGCGCTCGACCTCCGCGCCTCCATCCGCACGATCCCGGACTATCCGAAACCGGGTATCCAGTTCCGCGATATCACCACGCTCTTGGGCAATGCGCGGGCGTTCCGGAGGGCGGTGGACGACCTCGTGAACCCCTGGGCGGGCTCGAAGATCGACAAGGTGGCGGGGATCGAGGCGCGCGGTTTCATCATCGGCGGCGCAGTCGCGCATCAGGTGTCGGCCGGCTTCGTGCCGATCCGCAAGAAAGGTAAGCTGCCTTACGAAACGGTGCGGATCGCCTACTCGCTCGAATACGGCATCGACGAGATGGAGATGCACAAGGACGCGGTGAGCAAAGGCGAGCGCGTCATTCTCGTCGACGACCTGATCGCGACCGGCGGCACCGCGGAGGGTGCGGTGAAGTTACTGCGCAATATGGGTGCGGAGGTTTTGGCGGCCTGCTTTATCGTCGATCTGCCGGAACTGGGCGGGGCCGCGAAGCTGCGGGCGCTCGGTGTGCCGGTGCGGACGCTGGTTTCTTTCGAGGGGCATTAACATCTGTCATTCCGGGGCACGCCGAAGGCATGAACCCGGAATCCAGAGCAAAACGTCAAAGCTTTTGTATGCGGCCCTGGATTCCGGATCGCGCTTACGCGCATCCGGAATGACGATCGGGTTTCATAGATTTAAGCCGCTTTCGCGGGGACGACAAAGTGTGACACGCCTCGCGTGTCACTTCGGCCTTCTCGGAATAAAAGCCGAGCTGTCGAACTCGTACACGCGCTCGCCGTTTTGATTCACGCCGATGATCTTCGCGAACATGATGCCCCATTGCGGGCGTGTGGCGGACTCGCGAAGCTCGGTGATCTCGCTCGAATAGGTCACGGTATCGCCCGCGAAGACCGGCTTCAGCCACTTCAGGTTCTTGAAGCCGGGTGAGGGACCTCCGGGCAAGGGTTTCTCGCCGTGCGCGATCGCGGCTTCATACTGCGCCTTGTTGAAGTCGACGATCTTGCGCATGCAGGCTGCGCCGGTGTGCCAGCCGGAGGCGCAGAGCCCGCCGAACAGCGATTTCTTTGCAGCCTCTTCGTCCAGATGAAACGGTTGCGGATCGTACTTCTGCGCGAAGCGGACGATGTTTTCTTTGGTGAAGAGATACGAGCCGAACTCGCGGACGTCGCCGATCTTCATGTCCTCGAAATAGGCCATCACGCGGCTCCCGGATAGCGCTTGCCGAAGAAGCCGGAATAGGCCGAGGTCATGACGGTTTCGCCTTTCGCGTTCGTCATTTCGAGTTCGTGGCGTACGACGCCGACATGCGGACGGCTCTTCATGTCGCGCTTCTCGAGACAGGTGAGCTTGATGGTGAGTTCGTCGTCCGGGCGCACGGGCCGGACCCAGCGTACTTCATCGACGCCGGGCGCGCCGAGCGAACTGGATTCGCGCAACAGTCCGTCATAGATCATGCGCATCATGATCGCGCAGCTGTGCCAGCCTGAGCCGGACAAGCCTTTGAGCATCGATTTATTGGCGGCTTCTTCGTCGAGATGCATCGGCTGCGGGTCGAACTCGGTCGCGAACTCGATGATCTCTTCGCGGGTCACCCGCCGAGGGCCGTAGCTGCGGACGCTGCCGACCTCGAAATCCTCGTAACAGATGCGGGCGGTCTTTGCGTCCATCCGAATTCAATACCGGGCTAGTTGGCGAAGCGGAAGTGCATGACGTCGCCGTCCTGCACCACGTAATCCTTGCCTTCGAGCCGTAGCTTGCCGGCATCGCGCGCGCCAGCCTCGCCCTTGCATGCGACGTAGTCGGCGAACGCAATCGTCTCGGCGCGGATGAAGCCCTTTTCGAAATCGGTGTGGATCACGCCGGCCGCCTGCGGCGCCTTCATGCCCTTCACGATGGTCCAGGCGCGGGCTTCCTTCGGGCCGGCGGTGAAATAGGTGATGAGGCCGAGCAATTCGTAGCCCTTGCGGATCAGGCGATCGAGACCGGGCTCGGTGAGCCCTGCCGCGTCCAGAAAGTCCTTCCGCTCTGCGATCGGCAGCATCGCGATTTCGGATTCGATCTTCGCGGAGATCGCGACCGTGACGGCGTTCTCGGATTTCGCCTTGGCTTCGACCTTCTTCGAAAGCTCGTTGCCGGTGGAGGCGGCGCTCTCCTCGACGTTGCAGGCGTAGAGCACGGGCTTTGCGGTGATCAGTTGCAGCGCCTTGAAGGCCTCTTCCTCTTCGTCCTTGCGCTCGACGGTGCGCGCGGGTTTGCCGTTCGAAAGCACGGCAATCGCGCGCTTAACGAGATCGAGTTGCGCGATCGCTTCCTTGTCCTGGCCGCGAGCCTTCTTGGTGAGGTTGTCCACGCGCTTCTCGAGGCTGTCGAGGTCTGCGAGCATCAGTTCGGTTTCGACCGTCTCCGCATCGCGCAAGGGATCGATGCCGCCTTCGACATGGGTGATGTCGCTGTCTTCGAAGCAGCGCAGCACATGCACGATGGCATCGACCTCGCGGATGTGGCCGAGGAACTGGTTGCCGAGGCCTTCGCCTTTCGAGGCGCCGCGCACGAGGCCGGCGATGTCGACGAAGTTGATCTTGGTCGGCACGATCTCGGCGGAGCCCGCGATCTTCGCAAGCGCGTCGATACGGGGATCGGGTACGGCGACCTCGCCGACATTCGGCTCGATGGTGCAGAATGGATAGTTCGCAGCCTGTGCCGCGGCGGTCTGCGTCAGCGCGTTGAAGAGGGTCGACTTGCCGACATTCGGCAGGCCGACGATTCCGCATTTGAATCCCATGATCGAACTTCTTGCCTAGCTGGATTTGAGGACGCCGCTCTTTTCGAGCGCGAGGTGTACGCGATTCTGGAAGTCTTCGAGCTTGCGCTTCACGAGGTATTCCGCCGCATCCGAGATCGCCTCGCACATGGTCTCTACCCAGGGCTGCTCGGCCCTGGCGAAATCCGACAAGACCCAGCGCGAGACAAGATTGCGGTCGCCTGGGTGGCCGATGCCGATGCGGACGCGCATGTAGTCGTTGCCGCAATGCTGGGTGATCGAGCGCAGTCCGTTCTGCCCGGCATTGCCGCCGCCGAGCTTGGCGCGCATTTTTGCGGGCGGCAGGTCGATCTCGTCATGAAACACCACGACGTCGCCGAGCGCGATCTTGAAAAACTTCTGCGCCGCACCGACCGCGAGGCCGGAGTCGTTCATGTAGGTTTCGGGTTTCAGCAGCAAAACTTTCTCGCCCGCGATTTCACCTTCGGCGGATTGTCCCTGAAAGCGTTTCCGCCAGGGCGAGAAGCGATGTTTATAGTGGATGGCGTCGGCGGCCATGAAGCCGACGTTGTGCCGGTTGCGGCGGTATTGCGCGCCCGGATTGCCCAGTCCCGCGAATAAGAACATCGAACGGTCTCCGCGGGGACCGGCGGGCGGGCGCGGAAACGCGCCCCCCCCCTCGCGGTTCTTTTTTTCGCCCCCCCCCCCCTTTTCGCCCGCAGCCGGAGCTGCAGCGCCCGCGGCGGGGGG